>Ga0307514_10000539_pt1 | contig 73268 bp, 61 predicted proteins | sample 16_EM_MG_FD_203088 | JGI IMG/M metagenome (GOLD analysis project Ga0307514, IMG submission 203088) | Populus trichocarpa ectomycorrhiza microbial communities from riparian zone in the Pacific Northwest, United States - 16_EM | ecosystem: Host-associated > Plants > Roots > Unclassified | place...
GCCGCGCCGCGGCCGCCGGCCCCCCCCCCCCCCCCACAACCAGAAAGCCTGACACAATGGTTGAAGAGATGGTGAATTCTATTGGAGACAATCTAAGCAATCTTGCAAGTTCCAAAGATGAGCAGGATGGGGAAGAGGAGGAAGATAATGAAGAAGATACAGAGCTCAGCAAGCTGAGTGATAATGATGATCCTGGCTGGGTGATGGGCACAACCTCCAAAACAGTACAGTACCGCATGGAGAGTTTTCGGCAGAAGCAGATGAGGCTTGACAAATTGATTTCACTGGGATGGGGGGTCCCAGCCAACTACTTCCGTAAGAGAAATATGAAGTATGGGATGGCTGAATTGAAGGTTCTGGCAGTTGTCAAGTCCCAAATAGATACGACTGCAGCCACACCATCCCCGACAACAGTTGGAGAGCATATGCACACTGTCCATATCGTCCACAGACAATTGCAAATGCCGGCTGTGACATCTTGACCAGGAAGTAGTCAAATGAGGCTGGGTTCAGAGAAACCGCAGTTACACAAATTCATACCAGTTCTTTCGCCCAACACGGCGCACAAATCGACCCCTGTTCAGGATGCGAAGCCTGTTGAACCCGTAAGCTCCTACGCCTGCATAAAGCATCCCAAGTTAACTACCATATAGAAAGCAGATACGGACAAAGATATGGTGATGGCTCCCGCGTCACCGCAGGTCTAGATTGCCAAATAGTGGAGTTTGAAGACCTATCCCTTGTAGAAGCAAATTGCGTACCTAGGTTGCTATGTGTCAGCTTTTTCTTGATTTCAGCGACCAAATTGTGACACATGATATCTCATCAGTGTGTGTGCAACAGTTGTACAGGCCTTCCGAAAGTTCTAGACTCCCACACTGGTTGATAGACGGCCAGAAAACATGATATTGACTTGCGTGTTATGGTTACATTGGAAAGTAGAATATACAATAGTGACAAAATTTACTCACAAAATTTAAGTTGGTGATGTCATACAAGTCATAGGATGAGTGGTCAGTGCGCAGTCTGAACCCGCATGCATGGCAGCCATCATGCTGCATCAGTCCAGTCAGCTAACTGCATAACTCTGCGCTCAGACCTACTGCACATGGTCAAGAATTTGAAAATTGCTTATGGGACATCATGGAAATCAAGGAATACAAGCTGGAAGAAGAAAGGTCAGGAAATCAGGCTCCATATTATGAAAACTTGTAGATGGGTCTGTATTCCGTAACATACTAGCTGAAACCGGCAAAACACGATGGAGGTACATCATTCATCCAACTGATAATGTGAATTGTGGTGGCTTAGGATTTGTAAGGCCTTGATGCTTTTGGATGCCAATGATTATACTCTGAAAAGGTATATTGGCTTACAAAAATGACGGTATGAATTTTAAGCAAAATGATTACACACTCAATGACTGTTAGTATGTCTCTAAGGTGAGCGTCAACGGTGCATCAACGATTTTAGCTTGATCATTGTGGCAATCAAAGGGTTGAATAGTCACATCGATTCAAATAGGAATTATAGGCCGGCTTTAGATGTAATAAGGTAAGTGTGATGCTCGTTACCCCATCCGAGAAATCAGTGTCAACAGAACGCCACCAATTACTGATCTTGCATCTTGGATCATCACTAGGCGACAGCATTAAGCCATAATCTTAGAATTTGCCACGTTTATGGGCAAAAAGGCCAGCAACGATATCGCGACCACCTCCTACACATGAGCATCAACGGAGCATCAACGATTTTTGGTCTTGCATCTTGGATAATTCAAGGGCTGTGCAATGGCATACTCCCATAATCATAATATTGGCCGCCTTTAAAGGCAAAACTGCTAGCGACGATATCGCTACTCGCTCCTAAAAATGAGTATCAATGCAGGTTGAACCATTTTTGGACTTGCATCTTGGATAATCAGACCGCAATACAATGGCAATGACACATAATTGTACTATCGGCTGCCTGTATGGCCAAAAATGCTAGTGGGGATATCGTAACTGTCTCGTGTTTGTATGTCCGTATATTCAACCTCAGAAATATGCATGTGATGTTTCACAGGTTCGACTTTTTTCATGCTTGTAGCTCTAAAGTCAATTTTCAAGAGCCAGAGTTCTACCTGACTATAACGTAACTTTTGACAGTTACTAAGGTCAAATGACCCAGAGTTCAATTTCCTACCACGATGTCAGATAAAAAATCTTTAAACAACTTGTTGCTAGAGGTTATGATATCTTCAAAAAATGAACATGTCTTTATTCGTGATTTGAGCGAACTTACTTGGCAAATCATCTTTGATGCTTGGTGGACTTCAATGAATGTAGACTTGAAGCGGCATATTGCTTGGAATAATTCTGGACATGCGCCTTCGTGGCAATTCTATTCATGCTGCCGAATGGAGGAGGCCGGCAGCCCTGGCATCATCTGTATTATTTGTCATCAATATCTTCACCATCCATCAGAACATGGGACTAGCTCAATGGGCAAACATTTGCAGGCAAAAGCGCACATCGCATATTTAAACAAATTGACAGTATCAGAAGTAACTGAATTGACTAGTTCAAAGGTTAATGAAACAGCTTTGGCCATACTCAAGATCCATTGATGTTGAGGTATTCCGATTGTATGTCCACAAAGGAAATACAAATTTACTATGTAGGTTTTAAGTATACTTACTGAATTGATAGACAAAACGCTCTAGACTGGCGGCAAAGAACTTTTAAACTGCCAAATTTTACCAAGACACCTAGAATTGCTACCTCATGTTAGGCTTTGGTTCGACTCATAGTTCATGGAACGCGATATCATACCTTGAGCCACGAAGCTCATACAATGCATTTTGAAGCGAGTTGGTGTTACCGTCACCCAAGCACCCTGAGCAATATTTGCCAGAGGGAATACACACTGACAGTGGATGCAATTGAGAAGCAATTGCCTTCAAGAAACAAAGTTAGTTTAGCTTTAGACAGATGGACATTGACGAACAAATTAGCAATAAAGTCAATCATTGCCTATTATATGGATCGAAATTGGGCCTGGCGAGAAGCACAACTGGCATTCGATGAGGTTGATAGCCCATTCTGTTCGTATTTTGAAAGCTCATTAAAGATTAAATGTCAAGGGTCAACATACGGGAGCATGGTTGGCTGGACATATGAGGGCAGTTCTTGATCGTTTTGAGCTGACTGATGGTCGTTTAATTGAAATTACAACCGATAACACTTCCTCATATTACTGGATGACTCCGGAATAACGAACTACCCTTCATGCCTCCGGAATCGAGTGTCCCACATTGAGACACTACATACCATGCATGGTGCACATCATTCAGCCTGCTTTGGGTGCATCCATGAGCAGTCTGGGTGTAAAAGTCTGCACCAAGTCTTGGGAAGCCCAAGAGCACGATCAGCAAATTGGAGACAATGAAAGCACTGGCATTGGGAAGAGTCAAAGACTTCAAAATGAGGGCAATGCTAGAATCAACAAGGTATCGGCCATGAGACCAGGTTTAGCAAAGATAATTGAGAAAGTACATATTTCAACATATTTTGGAAGTGCTGAAACTGATCATCATATAGCAGAGAATGCTTGCTGGATTGATTACGCTGACACCTGGTGGTCAAAACAAGTTCATTGACTGTCAAAAAGCCAAAGTCTGGATTGCAGTACTACCCATTATGGATGTGAAGATACTTTCGAACTCTACACTGGAGTTCCCCAAACACATCTACCGATTTCATGAATTCACACCCAAGTTGCTTACAAACACAAAATACAGCGATTACCAGCCACTCCTCACCCCACAGAATGAGCAGACCATTGTGAAGTATGTCATGGAACTTTTATGGCCATTCCGGTACTGGACCCCGCAGATATTGAAATGGCATACTGTTACTCTGCAGCACGTCATCACTGTCTCCAATAACATGTCTGATCACATGGATGGTTTAATGCAAGCTTTGGCCAAGAAGAAGACACAATGAAAGGAAGACTTATACTTTGCCATGAAGTTTGCGCTGCAGAAGCTGTCCAAATATTTTACTGAAGTGAATTCAACAACTGGTATACTTGTCATATGGGCACATATGCTTGTTCCTTTCCGGACGTTGCTATCGTTTAGGAAGTGGGACAAGGGAATGGATATTAATCCTGAAGACAATGCTTCTTATACTACTCAATACCAGAAGGCCTTGCTGTAGTATGTGGAGAACGAATACTGCGCTAAATATAGACCTTTGCTGGTCACTGATCCTGGAAGCTTAGTGATCAACAATCTCATCTCATCCGCAATGGCTTCTTCATCTGGTCAATCTTCGTATGACCCATATGATTTGTCCAGCAATGATGAACAATACTTAATGCCAAACAATGTCGCCAAAATGACACCTGGACAAAGTGATTGTGCAGCATGCTTATTGACAGCCGCAAGGCTCTATTTGAATTCACCTCCTGAAATACCACAGATCTGGGGACAAATTAATCTGAATCTTAATGATTACCACTCCGGCACAATGGAGATTAGTAGTACATTTTGGTTACCGGATATCACCAACTGGTGGTGGCAGCAAGTAGAAATGCATTGAAAGTACACCGATCACTCCAATGTGGCATGCGATATATTCTCCATATTACCTCCTGGTGTCGGAGTGGAGGATGGTTTTTCCCTTGGGCGCGGTGGGATAGGGTAGAGGCTGTCAAAAGTCACAGGTGATAGCCTTTCCAAAGGATTCATAGTTAGGTAGTTCACTTGAGCCTATAATGGATATCTGGCTGGCGACCACCCAGCAATGGATGCAACCTGTACTGATAACAACATGGAGATGAAGTGAGAGGCAGAGCAAAAGAAGTTGCACCAAATGGCCAAGGTCCATTACTTTTTGGAGATGTGGCAGGGCAGCCAAAACCTACGAGCTACACAGAAGGAATTTCATGCTCATAATAGACAAATAACAGCTGTAGGATACATTTCAGATACTGAAGAGATGGTGAAGGCATCCTGGTCAAATTTTCAAGATGATAGTGCGGCTGCATTTACATTCTCGAAAAGATCACCTGTGCCACCAGCTTGGTCTGCAAAGGACCTCCCTGGAGGATGAACTGAACCATTGAATGTCCGCCGAATCATATAATTCGACTGCTATCCTGCAGACAGTGATGACGATAGTTTACCTGACAGCATTTCAGATACCGAAAATTGGCTCAACTGGAATGGGGACTTCAATAATCCAAACAATAGCAAAGACGACTGGGAGTCAGACAATAAATCAGAAATGGTACTAGACAACAGCTGTGAGGATTCAGAAACCCCAGAGAAGCGATATATGAATGCCGCACCGTATGTTCCGGGATTGATTGAATCTTTACGACAGTGAAGTTTGGGGCTTGAACAGGTGTTAATGACAGTGAATATAATGGAAATGAGAAGGAATAAGAGGATGAAGATCAAGTAGGACAGAATGAGGCAATGTATTATCACCAAGTTCATTATGTAGTTTGACTGAGAATTTCATTTGGAGGAATATTATGGGAGAATATTGAGCATTCGCGTAAGAAAATTGGTTAATAACCAATGGTATAGCGGACAATATGCATTATTTGGCAAGATGTATAAATTGGAACCAGATGAGAGTGAACAGTGCTAGAATATGACTGGGCTCGGCTTCACCATACAGCCAAGTTCTGATCAGGATTAAAGGCAACCACCCAGTTCAAACAATCATGAATGCAACTATTAATGGCAGCAGATCTTGACTAGACAGTACATTACAATAAGCGTCAACGGAGCGTCAACGATGATTAGTCTTGTAAGTAGGGTAATTGAATGGTGACGTTCTCGGTGCTATTCATAAACACCATACTGGCAGCTGTTCTTGGCAAAAGAGTAAACCGTACAATCACTGCCCCATTCTGAAACTAAGTGTCAATGGAGCGTCAACAATTCTTGGCTGTGCATCTTGGGTAACCTAAGTGGCGATTGGTTGCAGCCCTTTATTTACGAGATATTGGCTGCCTTCTAGGTCAACAATAATAGCATCAAGCTCCCTGCCCCATCCTGAACATGAGCGTCAATGGAGCTTCAACTATGTTCAGTCTTGTGAGTATGGTAATTGAAATGTGACCTGGTCGCTGTGATCCATAACCAACATACTGGCAACCTTCCTTGGCAAAACAATGAACGACATCGTCACTGCCCCATTCTGAAAATGAACGGCAATGGAGAGTCAACAATTTTTGGCTGTGCATCTTGTGTAACCTAGGTGGTGATTCGTTTCAGCCATTCATAAAGATGGTATTGGCTGCTTTCCGAGGTAGAAATAATACCAACAAGCTCCCTGTTCCATCTTGAAAATGCACGTCATTGGAGTGCCAATGATTTTTGGTGTTGGATCTTGGTAATGTAAAAGGCAATTGCTTGCAAACATCCAAAAATGAGGTAGTGGCCGTCTTTAAAGCCAACAACAGAAGTGATACACTCCCTGCCCCATGCTAAAAATGAGCGTCAATGGAGTGTCAACGATAATTCGTCTTGCATCTTGGGTAATCTAAATGGGGATTGGTTTGTAAACATGCATAAATGAGATATTGACCGCCTTTAGGGGCAAAAACAATTGCAGCATGCCTCCTGCCCCATCCTGAAAATGAGCATCAATGGAGTGTCAATGATTATTGGTCTTGCATCTTGGCTAATCTAGGTGTCACAATGTGGTAATAATTCATAGACAATGTCGTGGCAGCCTTTTCATTTGAAACAGTGCATGACACATATGTTACCCCAACATGAAACTGAGCATCAATGGAGCGTCAACAATATTTGGTCTTGCATATTCGGTAATCAAGGCTTGACGCAGATGAATGAGCTCATACCAGAACTATTGATTGCCTTTATAGCCAGAAATACAATGTATAACAGGAAAAACATGGATTCCAAAATAATCAATGTTGCAGATTGCAAAACATGCAAAAATAGATTATTGGCTGTCAAAAACCTAATTTAATAATACACAATTATCCAACTGCAAAAACAGTAACTTTATATAAATCTACAGATGGATCTGCTGGGCGCCCCGCTGACCACCCATCCAATTCAGACAGGTTGGGAGATTTCCATCAAACCATGCCCGAATTGATGATTTGGGTGTATTGACAACCCAGACCGCCAATTTTTAACGGTTCAGTTCGGACCCAGACCTGGACCCACAGTATCAGTCCAGAACCATTGCTAACCATACCTGGAAAATAGCCTCATATGAGTCGTTCATGGTCAAGAAGTTGTTTGTGGCATTGGTACTTTTCTCCACATGTTATCACAAGTCACTATTAACTCCCCAAATGTTGTTGGTGATGGTGTGGCTGCAACTTTGTTCCTGTGTGGCGTAATGCCTGCAGTCACAGCCATTTCAGCCATTTTGTATTTCTACACTCTCCTCTGGATGCAATTGGCCACATTCCCACACCCCAGTTGTGTCAATTCGACATTCTTCATCTGCTTCAGCAGGGCACTGTCCAATCTCTGCTGTATCGTTCAGGAGACTGTGGCCATCGCCCAGCCTGGTTTGTCATCTTTGCTCAGCTTGCACAGCTGAGTAACATCTTCATAAGCATCCTGCACTTCCCGATTCTCCATATCATCGAAACCTGCACGATTGTTCAGATTGCGTCCAATAGCATTTAACGTCTCCTGAAATGATTTTTTGTGCTTCCTGATTGTCAATCCCACCTTTTCAGCATATCTCATATCTTCATGCTCTTGCTTAATCACTGTCTCTGTGTCTTCAACTCCCTGTCTTGCCACAGCGGCTTTTCTATGCCCACAATTCTCAATCTATTTCTCTTTCTCTTTGTTGCTTGAATATTGGGTTCCTGACTTATCTACACAGCAAGCTTCTTTCTCGATCGTACGCTGTGCAATGGTCCTAGGGCAGAGACAGATTGCGCTCCCAAGCCGGTCTTGCCTATATTTGCTTGACGATGTCATCGTGTAGATCACTGTGTGAATGTGCCAGAGTTATCCGCTGGAACTGCCGAAAGGTTCTGTTATGGGGGTTCTTAATCCCAATAATCAATAGAACATTTATTGAATTAAGTACAACCGCCTATCTAATGATTTCTTTCTTTCCTCATTTTATTCTAAGACTCAACCTCTTGCACTGTCAAGCAAGAGCGCGCCAAATCTAATCTTCTCCAAAGTCCGTCTCCTTCTTACAGGAAGATTAAACTTCCCCGTTGTATAACCACTCCTTCGCCCACTCCTCAAATGGTGATGCCCCAGTGTTCAAGTACCTCAACACTAGGTAGTCAATATTCTCGAGTTCGCAGAAACGAAAAACGTTGCGATAGGTGTGGATTAAACCAGCTTCTGCCAACCGAGATAGTAGTTCGCCAAATAGTACAACGATCTGTTGCAGAGCGTATTCGGATTGTGTCAAGTGTTGACCAGACATACATTGCCTGATTGCGGAGGTGGATGAGAGTAGTAATGTTTGGTTTGTAAAGTAGATAGAATTCTTAACAATATTTTAAGATCATCTTCGGTGTTCTCTGAAAGCTAACCTTGCGGATGATGTCCCCTCATTCGTTCGACCAATGCTGGCTCTTTATAGCCCTCGTTCTTCCTCAGGTGTGATAGCATTATCTCGGCCACACCTTCTCAGCGCCCGGTGATAACTCGCCACAACACCCTCAGGTAATTGCATCCCTGCAATGTGGTTTGAAAGCGTTACGCTCCTGATAACAATCATGCCATCCATCGCGCGATATCAGCTTATCCTTTCCTATCTCAGACATCTTTTGCAATCGTACGAGTTGGTAGTTGGAACATCTACCAACCAAGTTGATAATGCTTATCGCCTCTGAAATCCCTCAAGTAGGCGATTTATTTAATTGCGCCATAGATTTAATCGGCAACCAACCGATACCGTGCCAACATGGATTATTGACACGTAAGCTCGTATCTGATGCGAGGTTACATTGTGATGCAGACTACTCGTGCCAATGAGTAGTGTTCGCTCTAGGCCAATGCCTAAGTCACTGATCCCTCAGTTACGTCATGCTAAGGCCGAGACTGTTCTCTAGACCGGAATGTGCGGCTCCGAATCCTAGCACGTTACAGGTAGGAGAGGAGAGTTCACATAATTGCGTTTGACTATCAACTGCCGTGCATGTCTTATCATGCATGTCCCGGAAAGTATCCAGTTGTGAACGAAGTGCCCACACTTCGTGCGACTGATATGATCTCCCGCTAAAGAGCATATCACTGACCACTTGAAGAGTACATGCATAGGTGTTATGCATATCGTAGATATGTAAGCATCTGGTAACCATAATCAAGTATCATCATCGCTGCTGAGAGACGACCCCTAACAGGTTCATTTTTGGAGCATTGACCATTGAATCCTGTCTTGACTTTGTTCTTTGGTGAGATGTTGAATGCTGCAGGATATGGACAACAAGGAGGCAAGCTGTACCTGTTATGTCAATGTTGGTATGTGTAATCAACACGTACAAAGCAAAATCTGTATTTTGGCCATCATTACATTGCAAATAGTTATGCTAACTTGGCAATATGACTTGGTTTTAGCCTCTGTTTCATGTAAGATTCCAGGGAGTTCTTGGGACAAACATCACCAGACATCCTTTCTGTGGAAGACTATCCTGTCTATATCTCAGAAACATGGTATTGCGCCTCTGGATCACCTCATTATATCCCGGGACAGAAATAAGCAACATTGTACTGACTGATTGCACATCGCGGGACAGGTTGAAACCCTGCAAGTTGCAGCTATATGTTACAGAATTCATCTGGAGTAGAACATGGAAGTTCACTGGTATTCACTCCATTTTGACTTGAAGCTGCAAATACATTCCTCAGGATTTCCCACTTCGTTTCTTTAACAACTTCCCGTTCTTATCTGAACCGAAATATCCTGGCACCAGAAACTACTGAGCGAGGTGCAAGCAGCACCCAATCAAGCCGACCATATGGCATTTCATCCATCATGCCATCTGCTGGGAAACAGCAATCACTCAGAGAGCGGTTAATCCACCGTGACACTACCAATGCAGTAACCAGTAATCTGACACAGAATGTACAATTAACAATTGTCCATAACACCAGTAACAGTATGAATCAGAAGGAACAGGCGCTACGATTTGAGTAGTTCCATATGGATGCTGGCAGCCATCACCTGACTATATCATCAGCAAAATGAAAAATGGTTTGGAAGTTAGTACTGAACAACACAGCAACTCTGAACAACCACACAGATCCTTCCAGATGCTTCCAGATGCTGCCTAATAGGCTTAATGTATAGCGATGTACTCTCAAGGTGCACCAAGACTACTTCCCCAGTCGTCCTTAAGGCTCCTGAAGGTGTTAAACAGAATACAACATTATCCTGAAGAGTATATAGATGTCTTCAAAATGCTCCAAAATAAATCTATTAGAATGTGCAAATTTTGGAGCTATTGGGAGTACTGGCCGCATTTTGAAGTCTATTCCAGTGGACCTTAACCCTGGAGCCATACTCTCTGGGATTGAGCATTATAATGTTTATTTCAAATATTAGAATTCAATTAACTATCTTCCTTCTGCTCATAGTGATTCAGGCATTGAAACTTAATATACAGTTCAGTAGGTATTTGAAATCCGGATGATAATTTCCAATCCAGCAGCTATCAGTTCTATTGGATGCAGCATTCTCTCGCATCAAATCTGCCTGTCCAACAATTGCGCTGAAAGGTACAATATACATCATGTCAGACTGTTTGACAATCCGGATGAACCTGTCAACACAATCTGCCCAACCATGGGTATCTTTATACTTTGTTCAAATCGCCACTGCATAATATTGAGTGTGAGAATGTAATATCCATTGTTGAGTATTCTTGCACCTCTTGGAAGTGGTGTATATCGTTTTGCCAGGAGGCAGGAACTCCTGAAATTTGCGAATCTGATTTGGTAAAGTTCAGCCAAAGTATAGTACAGGAAAAGAAGGAACATGGCCTGTGAAGGTGTTATCGAGGTCTCTGTCTGTATATTGGACCCAAATGGTATGACATTCAGGCATGATCCCTTGGTTGGCATTGGTATATCTACCTTGCAATCAAGTCCCAGACTCTCAACAGATCTAGGGCAGTGAAATGGTTGACAGTAGAACAACAGCCCTTTCTGAAGTTGAATAAATATGGTCTGTATGATTGAATTCTGATCATATCCGAGCACCAGTCCACAAACTTTGTGTCCCCAGTCGTAATCAATTTGTGTACAGAATATCTGTCCAAAGTTGGGATTGCCGCAAAATTCTGATAGTTCTCTGATTGAGGTTAACTTAACGCTGCCGCACGCTCTGTGAAAATGAGTTTCTCTTACATGATGTACATGTTGCGATACAGGGCATAAAAATAGCTTTTCCTGACATTCCTGAAGGCATAAAAGTTGGGAGCTGCAAGTCAGTTACCATTTATCGGTTGCAGATAGTAGATTGATATCTCTTGCAGCATAAATATTTAACCAGCCATGAAGGGCATGATGGGACTATGTCTCCTCCATATAGTCAAGACTGGTACACCGGTCATTGTGCATGAGCATCAGTTCAATACAATTGACTTGATCTGTAGATCAATATGTCTCTACCACATTCCTGATATGTAGCTGTTCAGAAATATTGCTGGTGTAATTGTCACCAGAACCCATTCGCCCAATTGGCTCTGATGTATGGTTCACAAGATGCATCTTCCAATATCTGAAATGTATTACACCCTGTTCAACAGTTTTCCTGAACTACTCAATGGCAGTAACCTTCCTCCAAGCTTTAAACTCACACAAACGGAGAGACAATTCCTTCCTGAACCGAATCTGCTCATTCGACGTGATACCATATATCTCTCCCTCAAGCTGATTTGTCAAGTGTTCTGTAGTCGTCATACTCCAGTTGGAGGTCTCTTTCTCACCATGAGATGGTTGGACCTGAAATTCCACATACTTGTCCACAGTCATGCTTGCCGCTCCATGATGCTCTTCTTCCACAACAGTTGTGATTTCAGCAAGCTTTTTGACGAATGTGCTTCTTGGACCAGTTGCCTTTGTCCATAGATTTCACAGCCCAATTACTCTGTTGCACTCTGCCGTTTAGCATCTGACTGTGTGTTTCTTGGTTGTTGTGCTCTATTCAGGATTAACTGACACGGTGTTCATACTATTGTTGTAACCTTATCAGCCCCGTGCACCCGAACCTTCATCACAGCACAAGTTTCATCAAATGTTTGTTCTCATACATGATGAGATTCTCTTTCCATCAGTTCATGCATATTGTTCTTCACAGACCTTGACATTTTCTGTTCTCAAAAAGCTCCTTTTACTTGGTGAAATCGCTTCTGTGCATGATCAAGCGCTTTGAGGGATAGATTGGAGTGACTTTGTTGGCGAACAACTATACAAAATTCACATAATCCTCACACTGCCCCCATTAGCATTTCATCAGAGGCTGTATCTACCGCAGTTTTTCCGACATCCTTGGAGCGAGGAAGAATGCGAGTGCAAATTACTGACAGTGTTCAAATCATGCCCCGGATCTAGTTTGTGTGCCTGGAGCTGCTTCCCATTGAATTGAATGCTTCAGAGAAGCCCTGAGGGCCCCAATATTCTGATACTGATGTGAATTGATTGTCATATTAATCCTTTACATTTCAAGCTTTCAGGTATATGAGAAGCCAGTGCAATCAGTCCTTAACTGAACTGAACACTACATGATGCAATTCATCAAACTGCCATCAGTGATAGACGTTGCGAACAGGGTATTGCCTGAACTGGTTGTGAATTGAATGAATACCAGAGGGTGCAGAGTATCCAAATTCGGTTCTTTCAGAAGCTCCAAGCAAATATGCTGATCTCTTGACTGATCCAGTGGATCAACAGTGGAATGCCGAATTGTTGCACCTACAGGAATTTCACACATCGGACAGGAGCCAAATGGTGCTTGAGCAACCATGATATGTGCTGCATAATCTCCGACCCAAGCTGCCAATAGAGGATATCAGTGTCTGCAGAATCCATCTGCATGTTTCTATTTCATGCCGGGACCAGTTATGTCCAGATTTGGCAGTGGGGACAGCACAATTCAAACTGTGTCCTGCGATGGCTGGTCAGTATTTTTGGCACCTTTCGGGGGACAGGTGCTCTGCACAAGCAGAATCTAGGGGTGCTGTTGATGTGTCTGGCAGATATCATTTTCAATATTACCAGTTGTGGAACACAGCACCCAGGCGTGTTGACTGTCTTGAAAAATGGTCATGCAAGTCATGTTGGATGTACAAATGACTGCCATAATCGTCACTCTGGCAGGAAGCTGATCTCGCTTATCCCACAGCTAATCACCCATATTCATACACCAGCAAAAACTCAGTGTCCTTCATTTAATTTATTTGGTGTATTGTGCCCACCAACTCAAAAAAATAAAATCGAGGTTTCCCTGAAACATGACATTGCTTGACTGATCCAGAGTGTTCATTTGAGTTGTCACGATGCGGTTTTCAAGTGTCACAACCAGTGTACCCACTTTTGCGAATGTGACAACGAGCACTTCACGAATGGTTCACGGTTCCGTTGGCGATATAACAAATCATCGCTCGGCATACTCCTACGTCACCCAATTTGACTTGCCCTCGCAATGATAATAGTACTCGCTCCGTATGTTCAATGAATCATGCAGTTCTTGTTTCAAAAGACCCTCATGGCTTAATTTGACAAATGATAGTTACCATGCACAAGCGGTTGACGATATTTAATTTGTTGATGAAAGATTGTCACTACCTTGCAGGTTAACCGTCACGGGAGGGTAATTCATCATTGTGATTATGATATCACGCATGTGAGGTCACACTTCTGTAAACCATCAGTTCTATTACATTTACTACTATTCTGATATATCAATGAAATCTCAAATAAAATAGTATACAAAGGAAATCCTTCAGCTGATCACTGACACCATTCCTAACCTCCAAGCAACATTCCACCAGCTACACTCATACTTCCATCGACTAATCGCGTATTGTTAACGCTGGTCATGTTGGTGATGCTGGAGATGTCATTCGTGTTGCTGTTGCTGTCGCTGCAGGGGACTGGCTGGCTGCTGCTTGCAGTGGCAGACCCACCCATTGGCAGAACAGCTGAGAATCGCATGATAGCTTCAGTAGCAGCGACAAAGCAGCTGAGACGATTCAAAGAATTGTTGGGATGTTCTATCAAAACCTCCAGGACTTAATGAAGAATGTTCTCATCAAAGGTACGCTGATGGTGGTGTGGATGTGACATCCCTGGGTCCGTACCAGTTAAGTGGATCCTTCAGCCAATCATGCTGCATATATTGCCTCTCATTTTTGCTTCAACCTTTTGCAAGGAGGAATAAAAATCCTTGCCAAGATGACAAAATACATCTGTGAATGAATTATTCACTGAGTGATTAATGTTTCATGTATTGCACTTACGTTTTGCTCCACCTCCTGGACTGAACTCTGGTGGTACCCTAAACTTGCCTGTTTTCCAGGCCGACAGAAAATAGAGGATGGCCATCGCAGTGAGGGCAATGAATGTCAGGTTGATTTTATCAATCAATGATATGTCTTTTATTCCCATTTGCCATATGCCAGAGAAGTATGTCCGGTGGATATGATGCACAATTTCAGTTGCTACATATCGAAACTGGCACTGCTAAAATGATTGTCAAGACAAAGATGAAATCAGAAGGGAACTTTGAACTCACCTAACGAACATTTGTGGGGCATGTAAACCTGTCCTTGTGCAGCAGCTAGGCAACCATTTTCTGGATATCTGTAGGCGACTGTGTTCCAAATCCGTAAATAGAGTCGATTGACGTCTTGGCATGGGTTTCCACTCCTGCATGGGAGTAAGTAATCTTTATGTGAGCCTGCTTGACGAAGTCAGCAATGAAAACACTCATCGAGATGATTCATTTACCATTGAAATGTAGGCATGTGGAGGGTTGTAGTTTTTCTGGGCCGGATTAAACCATGCAAGTTTCTCATACCACTAACTATAAATCCAGGTGGTCTTCACTACATTTGTGGCAAAGGAATTCACAATTATCCCATAACTGATAACTATGGGCTTCACACGTGCCTTGACCAGCACCGGAACACCTGCAACGGTTCTCTGGGCATTGTATTCCGCGCCGACGATAAGGCCTGTCACAATGTCATCAATGGGCTCAAATCGCGCGAGATTTGTTGCCTTCCCTGCAATCAATTGCTCACCGGCTTCAGTTGAATCCTGCCCGTAGTAAATACAACCATTAGTGGGAGGATCGAATCATTCAAACGCTTCATCGGATACCTTCTTGGATCTCAGCAGCGCAGGCTCACAATCAGCCTCCTCCTCTGGAAAAATATATCCCTCCCAATATTCTGGATATAGGGGTTCCGTCAACGTAGGAGATAATTCAGTTGCCGTGACTTGTGTTCCAAGTGATCTTGTGAAGTAATCTACTGATGGCCGCTTCCGCATTACTTTGCTTGAGGGTTACCCAAGACACTCTTCGTCAGATCCTGAATTGTCATCTCAACAATTAATGTTATTGTCTGATATTGTGCTGAGATCATCATCGAGATTCTCATCGTGGATAGATCGTCTGTTTCTCCAGGTGCTGGAAGGAAGAGGAGGAGGACGAAGGAGAAGTGGGGCGCCTGGTTGACATGATTTGAAAAGACGGCGCGTGAGAAGTACGAAAAAATCAAAGGAGTAACTAAATGAAATGTGAATAAATATAGAGTAATTGAATTCAAGCATTGTGCAAAGAAAAGAAAGCGTTGATATGATTAAAAGCATCGTCGGGATGCGTCTTTTTTATCCTGGCTACGATTCAAGGATCTTGGCATGTCCCGCCACCCTGAGTTTTAACTCCTTGGATGGACGGGAACACAGAACTGAGAATGGCAGGTGATAACCATGCCGCAAGGTTGTTGATTGGCTTCTTTTGACGATAACCGTTATCGCAACATGCTAAGTAGCCTTCGCATTTCAGTAAGCATTCAGGTTAACTTCCGCTGAGTGAAGATACTGAACAAACAATTACATTATAGCCCTGCACGGAGTCCTATCACTGCCACTATGCCTTTCCCAAAAACAAACATTTCAACGATTAATTCCAACATTGTGAACTCTCAATGCAGCCCTTTATGCGTGAATCTGAATCATGGAATAGCAAAATAATCAAAACACCAAAAAGAGACCCAAAACGTGACCAAAAACTCCAGATTATGACCCATTGGTCCACCCTGGAAAGTGCCAGAAAAATACACGCCCACTACGCAAATCTTTGAACTACTGTCCAGCCAATGCATTCCATCCTCACAACGATTAATTTGCTACTAGTTGGCTACTTGTACACTTCCCATTGGCTACAGAGCCTGCAGCGGGAAGATTTACAATGTCATCGTGCTTGTGTAGCGAAGCCACATCCTCATCAGGAGCAAGGCATTGCTCGTATTCAGCACAGAGACCAATTGCACAGTTTCGGATGACTTCAAGGTATCGCTGCTGTCAGATAATTCTGTTTTGATGCTTTCTTTCAAACTTTTGGAAGTCTGTTTTCTTTGTTGGGAACCTTCTTGGATTTCGGTGCCCCATTTTACTGTCATCATTGGATTCCTCACCGATATTGTCGATCAGATCCTCGGCCAGAGGCGGAAGGATGTCATCCAGAGGATTGTAGCTGTGGCCACCACACATAGGCGTCTGGGCACCAGCTGAGCCGTCGCCTTGTTGGCCACAATAATTGACACAAACAAGCTGTGGGCTGGTTAATATTATCGCCGCCTATACCTGTCCAGCAGCTGTATTGTGATCAATGTTTGGTGTAACACTACGGGGGTACGGACCACCATCTCCAGTACGGTTCTCCCAGCAGCCCCAAAGCTCTCAGACTTTCCAGCTGAGGGTTGGCAGACCAGCCATTGGAGCATTCACAATTGACAACATGGTTCTATCAACGATTGATGTAACTATCATACCTATCCATTCATCATTCCAAGGCCAGTGCCATGAGAATAGCTGAATGTTGCGTTCCCCACCCTCTTCCCACCAATGTTGGGATCCACATAGGCGATGCCAAAGGTAAATTGCTGGAGAAGGAAATCAGTGGAGGCGTCGCAACACACCTTCATTGGCCCTCCCATGATATCCACATAAGCCATGTCCAGACCGAAGGTTTCTTCCTTGTCGTCATCTGTATCCATGCATCATCAGGAAGAGCAAAAGAAGCATCTGGGCAATGAAATACGTACCAACATGCACGAGTTTCCTCATCTTGGTTGGGGTTTCTGCAACCCAGTTCTTCCGTAGGCGACGGCCACCTCCACAAACTTATCAAATGTTGGGTTGAGTTTCTGACCATCAAGGTTAGGCGTATCTGCAATGTACTTTTCCAAAGCTGCTGTTAAGACTCCATATCACTGATTTCAGCAACCCAACGATCGATTAGGAGATGCCATTGCCCAGGGCCAGCACACTCCTTGTTGAGGAGGCTCTTGGACTGGGCAATCTCCCTGACATGCTCCCTCACTGCATTATCTATCCGTTGTGTTGTTAAGCCACCTGTATCTTGCCAACTTTCCATCGCGTCTGCTGTCCATTGGCGGACTCCAACACTGGCGTTCTCGGCCCAGATATGGACTTGTAGAGTCGGCATCTGAATTGTATTAGCATCTGTGACAACTGATTTCGGCAACCAGAAGGCATTACGCTATATTGTAGGTTCTCAATGGTGGTCAACGATTCAGTTGTTGATATCAAATACCTGTTACTCTAAACAAGCTTCGAGAGTGGGAAATATGTCGTCAAGGGTAATCGGATGTGGTAGCAGAGGTAAGGAGGGTATGTCAAAGGATCTGGAGATTGTATTCAAGGTGGGCAGGCAAGGCGAATATATATATAGGCTTGGAGGGTTTTCTTGATCCGGCGATATTATCTTGGCCGTGATTCAGCTAGGAGCCAAGTTGCTTAGCATCAGCTAAGCGCTCTGATTCGTCGACTGAGCGCTTGAATTCATCACAACAACAACTAAAAGCATGCTCTGCAGTCATCTCTCACTCGTTTGCCCTTGCTCTACTTCTTGTACCCCTGATGACATTACAGGGTTGGTATCTGAGGAGAAAGCACGGTTCATGTACCATATGAACTTAACAAAAAGTGACAACAATAACTCAGACAATGGGCATAGGAGGGTGTTGTGAAGGTGCAAAACAATTGCTGGGATGAGCTGAATGAAGATGGCGTAGGCTTGTTGTGATCGAAGGGATGTTGAAATTGAGAGAGGAATTAACCACTGTGCAAACATGTGAGGGAGGATGAGAGAAATGCTACAAGACTGGTAGGACCGCATTTTGGAAAAAGTAAATCGAGGTGTGGCTTTTTCCGAGGACAACCTGGCTGGGAAAGGTATCAGTAGATATAAGACTGTCGAGACGCTTCTTAACATTGTTGCAACATTTCATGTTGCTAATGAAACATGGATCTTTGTCAACAGTGTGTTTACTGCTCAAAGAGGTAGTGCTGCATAGGCACTTACATCAGTCACCACCGTCACGACCACTCACTAAGGATAGTATGCATATCAGCCGAACAACTCCCAGATGATGGTTTTACGATTGACCACAATAGTATTCTACATCCATTCGTTCATGAACAGCATCGCTACCCCTGTTTCCACACTTGCGATGATGATTCCAGTGATACAGATTCCAACAGCGAGAATGCGTCTATCAATCCAGAACAACGTCCAGTTCGGCCACACATTTATTGTACTCCACACTTGCACAACCAGCTGGCCAGGAAGCCTATTAGTAATGAGTATTTCGATATGATCCACGATGAAATTGATCTATAGTTACTGTTGTCTTGGGAGGAGGAGTATCGATTAGTGTAAAGGTGCATCAAGCACAACTTGAGCCGAGCTACTGTCAACGAGCTTTTCAGGAACCCGACGATCGCAACCATCAGCAACTTCTCTTTGTCCCACACATTCTTCAAAATGTTGGACAAAACGTCCTACATGATGGGAATCAACACTTGGAAATCTGGCAAAGTGTGTTACAATCATGTGGCTGATCCAAGTAACCTTCATGATGATGATTCTACACTTTTCTTTTACCACCATCCTGTTGATTGCATTGAGTTCCTCATTCAACAGCCTGGGTTCAGGGAACACATGTCATATGCTTCAGCAAAGGAATTCAATGATGCCGAGGAAAGTATCTACTGAGAGGTTAAATCAAGTGACTGGTGGTGGAATGAACAGGTGAGTTAGGTGAATTTTGTCATACCTACAATGATTTTCTCTGCTTCAATAGTGACGGTGGTTGCTTGGCGCTATGATTGCCCCTTTGTTCGGTGGTGCAGACCACACCCATCCTGCACACTATTCGGCCGACAGCAAGGAATGGCCAGTATATTTGAGTCTCAGAAGCGTCAACTTGACAATTAGATCAAAGCATTCAAATCATGCATGCATCCTTGTTGCCCTTCTTCCTGTTCCTTCGAAATATCACTTTAATGGATTGGGAAATCATCTCCTAAGAAGGAACAACAAATTAAGAATTGAACGGGTTTAAGGAAGGTCTTCGATTTTATTTTGCATCCTCTCAATTCTCTATTGAACACTGGAAAGCTTATACTTGGTGCGGATATTCTGATGCGGCAATGTCATCCTGTCATCTGTGCATGCATGGCTGACTACTTCGAAAACAGTCACTTGCACTCAATCATGCAGCCCTTTTGCCCATTGTATAAAGTTCGTACATCGTCATTTGCAGATGGGAATTCATTGCAGTGGCAATGGAGAGACTATCGGCTATACTTCGAAAAGATGATACTCGCGACTCCAGGAGATACGATGGAGAGACATCAAGCATGACACTATATGGAAGATCAAGCGGTTCGAACCGCAGAAGGTGTCTTCTGGAATATGGTATGCATCTTTCCAACGACTATTATGATACCCCATAATGTTCATATCGTCTATCTCGGTATGGTTAAGTATTGGATGGACTGAGTAATGTCCTTCCTCAAACAACATTCTGGGCTCAACAAATTCAAGCTGCTCTGGGCGATCATGCCTCCATATCGTGGCTTTGCTCGATACAACAAGCTATAAAGGCAGGTGACCCAATGGAGTGGTAAGGAAGTGAAATCACTTGGTCATGTGATTGTTGCAGTTTTCGCAGCAGCTCTTTTCAACCCTTCTGCGAACCAAAGGATTCCCATCACAGAAGCCCTGTTTGGGTCATGAACTCTGTGTATTTTCACCTTATGGCACAATACCAGTACCGCACTAAGGCCGCGATTGAGTCAATGGAGAATCATCTGGAGGAGTTTCATCATCACAAGGATGTTTTCTGTCGATTCTGTGCCATTAAATCTACAAAGAAGGTCTTGGAAGCCTTGGATAAGCAGCTTGCTTTGGACAAGCAGGAGGAACCGGAGAGTGACACCGCGGGAAACAATCTTTCTGCGGCTACCACGCATCGTCGCGTTGATGATGAACAAACACAGATTGAGTCAGAAATTGCACAACATCTTGTCAACAAATCAGATTTCAACTGTGTGAAGATGCATCTCCTGAACTCATTCTCTGACCATATCCGCCAGCTTGGCAACCTCTGAAATGTATGCCCTGAAATGCCAGAAGAGCAATGATGGATCATAAACAAGCATAATGGCAATGAAATCATCATGAGGCTGCCTTCAGGATTTTGCGAATGAAACCCTGAAAAGAGGTGATTCAGTATCAAGAGCTGAATGCAAACGCTGCAGAATAACATTGGAACAATCATCTGCCTCTAACCAAAGCTCCTCTCAAGCGAATGATGAAAAACCCATGACCAGAAATCAAGACTCTTGATGACCTGCCCGAGTGGTGTGTAATGCCAGAAGGGGACCTACAGAATCACATTGCTTGGTGTTTCAAGAGATTTGCCGACTTCACAGACTACATTGATAATGATCAATATTTCCATAGTCTCGACGATGCCAAATACATTCGGGATAACGCAGTAGCAATTCCAGTGAGGTCTGTTCAATGCAACAAGCAAGCAATTCATTGAGTTTGTTGCACTGGGTCCACAAGGGGGAGAAAGCATAAGCCACCAAGAACTAATACAGTGCTTCTTTGGATGGGGACGAGTCTGGATAGGCACTTTAAGTCAACTGCTGGACGCATTCCCAAACGGTTGAAGTGTCTTTTCGTTGTCGAGGATGCTGAATCGCGCGTCAAAGCTCTTCTTGGTTTAAATGTTTGCAACAGGGCTAATATGACAGACTGCTGGTATGGTGATTGTTGAGGACAGGCAATAACCTCCGATGCAACCCTTGCATGATGGAAGCTACTGTCGTAAGCCTCTTTTCAACATCCGATCACTTATATCGTTTCAAAATGTGCAATCCAATGGGATATGCACGGTCTTCTGCTGACGGCGCAGCCAGATAAGTCACGATGGTACTTCAGCTGTTACGGGGATACTTAGGTACCAAGTATAGGTACTAGTACAGCCGTAGATCCTATTTCTGTCTGAGATTACTAATAATCTTCTCGTGTATATTGGCAAGCCTAGTATTTTGATTTCGCTTGTAGTTGGATTCATCTGGCTTCCGCTTGCCTAGTATTTTTAAGTTGCTTTTTCGATTGAGGTTTCGCTTGTAGTTGGATTCGTCTGGCTTCCGCTTGCCTAGCCTTTTTGAAGTTGCTTTTTCGATTGAGGTAAAGGGTTGACTCGTCACTTCCTAGTTCTCCTCAAAGGATCGCTAACGTAATTAGCTGAAGAGGATAATGCTTGCGTATCTAAATCAAGGCTAATATTCCTAGCTATATCTCGAGGGGTTGAGAATACTCCTTGTATTGTCCTTTCCCGTAATGTAAGGTTATCGATATGTATTCTTAGGTCGTCGTCTAATCCTATAATTCCGACTATCCACCAGACACAATTTGCCACAAATAAGTATTGAATATTTCTAGCAAAGGATATAATTTTCTCGAGAGCGTAAACAATGACGTCGAAATCATTCTCAAAGGTGATAGGCATTCATATGAATACTATCGAAGGTGCGGGGCTGCGGCTACAAAAAGCTAATATATTTTATATAATAATAATAGGTATCATAAAAACTCAATAATAAATAAAGGTCTTCTTTCGCTGGTAGGTTTCTGACTGTTCACTGCTAGAGCTTGTTCATTCAAATTGCCTGGACAATCGTGATCTCTTTATATTCATGTTCGAGGGACAGTATTCTTATCGCCCATACTTCCATGCTATGAGTCTGCTTATCGTATAATTGCAATGTTATCGTTGCGTCTTACATTCTACTGAACGCGCCCAATAATTGATTGCCACGTTTCCCTCAGGTTACTGTGTTCATATAATGTGGTTTTGAAGCATTACGCTCCTGATTAATATCAGGCCATCCATCATATTAAATTATATCAAATGACGTCTCAGATCATAACTTCAACTTGGACATATTGCTTTCCCGTTTGTGTCAGTAGTTGGAACATTAACGACTGACACGTAACTCTGCGTAATCGCAGTTTAACTGTGTTTGATCTTCTTAATGCTTTCAATTGCAATATTCTCTGCCTCACCATAATTGGGCATTCAGCATTGCATCATAGATTTAATCAGCTACCAACTGATACTATGCCAACGTAGATTTTGACACATCATAATGTGACGTTGCGATGCATACAGCCTCTAATCAAAAAGACCAGTTCGGTTCAGGCCTCTTATCTTCAGCCAATGCCAATGATCCCTCAGACACTGCATGCTCAGGCCTCGACCTTCCGTCGACCGGGGAGTGCCACAAGTAATGTCACCGCTTTTGCACGTTAGTTGCAGATCCCTCGTAATAGCATATTGCATAACGTCTGCTGTGCATGTAATTCTGCGTATTCGCAATTTCACTATGCATTGCCCCGCTAGATATGATATAGTAATCGTGGCCAAGAGTGATACACATCTAAGAAGGTTTCTCACTTCCAGAGCAGGCAGCATAACTTCATCATCATATTTGAATCCGACAGTGTGAGCGTATCGTCACTGCTTGATCGACAAGTGACTCAAGTGTAATCCCGCTAAAGATCACTTGACAGCCAAACATGACATCATATTTGAAGGTAGGTGTTTTGCATCCCTTAGGTTACCCTAAGACATGTACCTTCTTCAATCTGTCATGTATCTTTATCACTGTTAGAGGAGAACCCCGAACATCAGTAACGCAATTGGCTTGAATCCTTTCAATTTGCTTACCATGTAGACTAATTGACTTGATGTTTGAAGTAATCTTTGCAGCGATATATCGATATCTGATGAGTCTATACTCTGTGTGTCTTATTTTTTTCAATGGAAATTTTGCAAGCTTGTGTATAATCGATGTCTCAAGGGATTAAATAGGTAAGAATATTCTCGAAATCCATAGAACAGTTCAAAAAACCATCCAAACAATTATAATCTAGAAGAACAACTTAAAAGAGACAAGTGCAATAAATTAGCATAAATGACGAAACACTATTTTGAGATGTCGTGATGATGAGATTGCATTATTGGACGCTTCGAAGCATGGTGGAAGATTTCAAATAAGTTGCACAGATAATATGTAGAGACTGTGGAGCAGGATCAGTATGTGGGGTCAATTTTCCAAAACCAGTATCACTTTGTGCTGATGTCTCACTGTACGTTCCATGGCAATCACGGTCTGCCTGCGGCACTGCTTCAAAATCGAGGTACGCCAGATATGGGAAATGTGCCAAAGAAACTGTGTGTGTTTGCAAATAGCCCTGTAGTAAAATATTCTGAAGATATGTAAGTAATCTTCAGTCCAACTATCATTGCCAAGCTGGAAATTCATTCAAGAGAAGAGCATTGCCAGGGAATCTGCTGATTGGAATTATTCGATATTGAAGTTGTCCAGTCTGTGGCTCAGACGTTGATCAATCAACGTTTTTATTTAGTGGCTAAATGATTGAGCCAGTTAAAGGTTGTACGCTGACTGAACTGGATGCCATGGATTCTATTGTCCTGAGTACTTTTAAAGCTTATTGCACAATCCAGTTGCTTTGCTATATGCTTTCCTGCCCATATTTTCAACTGCACCTACATGTCTCTGAGTCTTTATCTTTGTTGGTTCAGGAGTACCTGTCAGATGAGGCTTCTGGTGGTCTATAGTATCTTTGTCAGAAGTATCTTCATGTGGTGGCGCACCAGGTACAATGTCTATGCGAATATCATTAGCTGAATTGCACATCAATTGCCATTCAGGTGAAATGACTGAAGTCGAATGATGAGAACTCGAGTCGATCGCAGCCTGCAGGACGCAAAGGCCAATTTAAGTAATAGCTGTGCATTCATCGATATTGTGTGATATTATTGATTGTGAGCCTCGAGTTGGTACCAATCTAAGAGTTTCATTTTGTACATAAAGAAGTAAACTTGTTTCCAACAAGCATTGACTGTATTCGAGGAATGTTTAGTGAACACGTAATTGGACGCAACACAATAATGCTTCAGGGGGTGATCTAGAGCCTCATTGGTAGAAACAGAGCTAACTCAAGTTAAGGTATCACAGCTGCGTTGAAGCCAGCCAAATGTGGTGGAGAGGGGTAAAATACAGTCACCGTGTGATGAGTTTTCTTCATAAACTAGGATACACATATCAGATCCTGCACAATCATCATACACATAGTCTGCTGAGATTCATTAGCAGAGAAGAGAAGGTTTATAGTGGCATCATGGCAATCACCATGATGGGCCACATATTATGCCAGGTCATGGCTACATTGTGACTTATACCTACGCTTGAGCCTCTGAGCCGCTGACAATAATGGTAGATGGTGTCAATACAATGAATAGTTAAGCTTTCTAGCAAGCTATATGCCAGCAGAATAATCATCGAGAACTGCTTGGAATGGTTGCTTCAGTAACGATCCTTGACTGGAGTATGGAACCAGAGGAGAACAATGATGTTCAAACATGGAGCTCAATAGGAAGCAAGCACCATTGCTGCTCAACTAATAGGCCTCCTGTTCTATACCGTTGCAATGTCGTATGCACAGAGCGTATGTGTAATGTTTCTAGACGTGCAAATCAACATACTTGATGTAGTTCTTGGTGGGTTCCTGGAGATACCATCTCAAATCCTGTTCGTGACATCTCATATCATGGAAGCGTACAAAAGTGAACACATATCTAATAGCCCAGTATAACAAGTCGAGCATCAAACAACGAAAGCCGGGATTTGTGTAACTGAGTTTTCTGTTTCTCAGCTGGGTTGGGTTCATGGATCAATGGTGGAGTGAAACACCACAGATTGTGGGAACATAACAGGATAGAAACAACCCTTCACTCCACCAGAGGTCACTGAAACATGCCTTATACTCAACCATCCTCCCATTTGTTCTATATCACTTCTCGCATCCAGAAGTAGTTCATCACCATCTTGGTACCAAGAATTTGTCCACAAACACATTGCCTCTGAGAACAGCGAATATTGCTCCACCAGGTGGCCCATTTGGCGCTCAACAATGCGGTGAAGGCCATTCAGAATGAGTGGAATATGGTTCAAGAACTGCCACTGGCAGTGACAGTCCATTTGGAAAACAAACTTATCGATATCATCCGCCACATGGGTATGGTTAGCTGCCTTTACCCCAGCCATTTCCTGGCACTTGATGACTTTATCAGCACTCTTCATTCAACATGACACACAGTTCGCAACCAACCACCAGCGCAAGCCAACAATATTCAAGTTATGCAACTCAGTGGCATGGATATGACCTCAACAAAAATGCTTATGGTGGGACTCATATGATCCCCCCCTTCACAGATTCCAGGACAGAGGAGAACTTTTCAATGTGCTACAAGAGTGCATCCACAACCACCAGAAAACGATCCAGTAGATCAGCCCACGTTGTAGCGGTCGAATCTTGCACCTCAACCTCCATCTGTTGCACCTAGGGGTCACCAGATGAGCCTCCAAACTAAAAGATTCCAGCTGCCTGTGCATTTGCAGAAAACCAATATTGCAGGGATTGCAGACTTGCCTCCATCACTGGAGATATTCAATGATGACTATGATGCTGATGATCCAAGCCATGATTCGTAGGACTTGGGCAGTGCACAAGGCAACCTTCCAATCAGCATGCAGCAATCCAAGTTCTCCTTGAAACAATTTGGGAAATGGATGGGGCTGGCTAACTACACTCCGTTCAACAAGTGGAAGATAGTATGGGTGGCTGGGTATCTGGAAAAGAAGCATTGGTCCATTAGCAGGGTGCAGAACCATTTCAAGCAGGTTCCAGATGCGCCCCTGCACTGGGAGACAGCAGTTGCAGATTGTTCCCAAACATTGTAGAACTGGGTGCTGGTGGAGAATTTTGATAATACTGAATGGATTCACTGGCAGTGGGTTGAGATGGTTTTGAAGAAATGTTTAAGAGAGATTCAGGGAGCAACGAACAATGGAAGGTGAGGCAACAAACGACTGGCCACAGAGTTGGGCGAGTGCACAAGCAAAACAGCAAGAAGTCAACACCCTGCATTGCCAAATACAACATTCATGGCTGTAATCCGTTGGGTGTTGAATGGCAAGGATATAGTTGTAGTTCCTAAACAACCAGAAGTCTCATATACAGATGTGGGGCACTGGGAAATGCTGATTGATGTCATCCTCAAAAACGGAGGCCCGAAAGAGCCAGACATTACACCATCGATATTCTAGTGCATTTTGAAGTGGGACAATGTGTGCAATGAGTGTATCGGATTATATACAGACAGGCAAATGATGATGGACCTCATATATGGTCAGATTTCATACTACTGTTGCCTTTCAATTGCTTTCTAGTCGAAACTTGGACATAATCTTAAAATATTTTAGGTCAAAATTAAGAGAGTTACAGTAATGGAAATTATTGAGCAGGCATTTAGACCTGTAAAGAGAATCTCCACTAGCCATGTTAAGGTTAGATGTGTACAACTGCAAATCATTATACATAGACTGTGGCAGGTTCTGAAGAGGGTGGAAGAGAGGAGGAAGGTGGGCAAGAGAATGATACATGTATAGATGTAAGTTCTGATTGAAAGAATAGAATTGATTGTATTGGATCCATGTATATTTGTTCCAATGGTTGCTTGTCTGTGAAATATCTAACATTGTGATGAATTTCAGTAGTGTCTGAAAATGATGAGCCCATCTGCCCAGCATCCATTTGAGCAACTCAAAGAGATTATTAAGGATGAAAAGATCACAGACATAGGTACAAGGGGGGTTCAGGACCAAATGGAGGATGGTTAGAAGGTCCTCAATCCAGCAAATACCCGCATAGCATTGAATCAAGTTCTCAGTATAATCAACATCAAATTCGATCACAAGTGTCTTGTTGAGGTAGTCAGGCTGCTGAATGCTTATCCAATTAGCCAATCAACAGATCACTGTATTCCAGGTCATATTATTCAACTCCAGGCGTGCCACGAACTATGGTTCTGGCGAACCAGATTTGGGCAATCTGGTTAATCGTGAGGAGATGGGTTTGGGATGTTGATGTGCCAGCAGCACTCGTGTCAGACGAAATGGGTTATGGAAAGACTTTCACCTCAGTTGTAGTGGTAATGATTTACTAATTGGTGACTGAGGAAGTTATAATGGGGTTGCAACTGTCCATTTTATGGGGGAATACCCTTGGAAAGTGGGTGATTGTGCCATACAATGACATTCCCAGCATTGTTGGTGAAGAATGGGAACAGTAAATGTTCCAGAGATTGAATTCTGTGCTCCACTGCCTGTTGGAGATCCAGAAAACTCCACCCGACAGGCATCCAGCAGTGGTATCATCCCGTGATTGAATCGTGGTTTTTGCCTTGCCTGGAGCGGCAGACACCTCACAGACAGTCATTGATGAGAAGACAGATGGAACCAATTCTAAACTTGCCCACTTGATGCACTCTGACAATTCAAACTCACCCACAAGGATCTAGACACCAGTATTGATAAGCCAGAACACAGATGGAATATCACCTTGCCTTGTATGATACCTTCACATCGAGAGTGAAACAATCCAGCAATGGACAACTGTATTACGGTGCATGGAGGTTTCGGATTTTTGATGAGTCCCATCAGTACAACACTAAAAACCATACAGGCTGGCAAATCGCCATGAATGCAAAAATTGGATTCAAACTGCAGGTCACAGCTACACTAGGACACATTTCATTCTACGACTTGTGTTATTGGACAATGTGGCTGTTTTCAGGTGCCCCTGATGACACAGACAATGCTACTGTGATTGAATAGCATTGTGCAGAGGCATTGTATTCCGCTGTGAAGCAGTTGATGCATGCTATTTGGACTGAGGACAATCAAGCTCAACATCATGTGGAGCACCAGATGATACTGATTGCAAAGTCTTGGATGATAAGTAGTTAGCTGGAATCGAAACTATGCAATGGACAACTACACATTCAGATACCAATGCACAATCCTCACGTCACTGATCTCGATTGTTTACAGGATGATTAAGGAAATCTGAAGTCACTTGTGGAGAAATACATTTCACGTTGTGGTTCAGAAGCATGGAGGGTTCATAGATGCCGGCTAGCATGTTTGACATTTGTGTTGGGAGACATTCAGGATTGCAAGAAGGTTTCTGCAGTATGGTACCATGAATGGCCACTCTATACATGGGTGGATTCTCCAATTGTATTATGGCTGAGAGAGACATCTATGCTAAAGGTTGTCAATGAACCTGTGGAGTATCCCGAAGCTGACCAGGATGACACATCAAGAGAGGTGCTGCTTCCGGAACATAACAGAAATGAAAATACAGATCCCTGTACTCCTCCTCCACCAAAGCTGGTGCTATCTGGTACTGTTCCTGGCCACATTCGTGATTTGAACTGGTGGCTAATGCAGTACTTTCTGGATTGTGTGCATATATTCCACATGTATGCAGAAATGGGTAATGATGAACACACAGAAATGCAGCTCAAATTCCAGGATTCACGAAATCCCTCTGTATTCGTAACTATACCCAAAGTGGGCGGGATAGGCCGAAACCATACAGCAGCAAACAATGCAGTATTAACTAAGCAGTTGTGGGTATTGAGTGACCAGTGACTGCCATTTGCAGGAGTTGTCCGGCGAGGGGAAAACAGAGTATGTCAGACATGGTTATTGAATACGAATCCTGGTGGATATGTCAACTATGCAAGTGATCAAAACCAACACTCTGAAGTGGCACATATGAAAGTCCTGCACCACTTGATTAGTGAACTGAACATTACTGCAACAATGATTTTCGAGATTCTGGTGCCTTACAAGGACCATACAATGCAGCTGACGGAGTCTGGAGACACATTGCAGTCAGATGAACCATAAGTATAGATTGTTCGGATGATTCATCAAGGTGTGCCTCGTTTGGCAGGCAACCAACATAATTCTAACTGATGGAAATAGTCATAAAGGTCATTTGGAAGGTACACAGTACTGCATAGATAAATCCTTTCTCTCTGTCATTGTGAAGCAAATCAATGATCTCATGTTGGGATTGTCAGATGGGGAATTTATTGGCGTTCTTGGGTATTAATAATGACAAATATCAGATAAGGTCAATTGATAAGCTACATTACACCTTGCTAACTGGCCCATTTCATGATAAATGGCATACTTGGAATGTTAACCACGATGCAGCAAAGGGCTTCGAATCGTGTGTCAGTTGCAAACTCTTTGTGCATCTGAAGCGTAAAGCCACTTATGCATTTCGAACTCAAAACAATCACAAATGTAACATTCAACAACTTTCAGGTTCACTGGGGAGTCCTTGGGCACTGTCATGAGCCTTGTGATGACAGCTCAACCCACGCTGATTAGCCAATCCCATATGGCAATATTGTCAGGTGCGGCGATATTCAATTGTTGAGTGAGAATATGAGACAGCATCATACGGAATCATACCAATCCACAGGATTTGCTGGCATATGATTAATATTCAGGTGGGCTGGAGAATCCTCCGCATATGTCTTGAGTCACGTTATGACAGCTGCAGTACTGCACATTTGCCAATCCCTTTGGTCACTTCGACACTATAGACGATATTGAGTGTGTCAGTTAGACTATGAGACATGGCTTACTGATTCATGGCACAACTGTAGCTTTTGCTGCCATATGTTCGAAGTTCAGGTGTACTGCAAAGGCTTGAGTACATATCCATATGACTGATTGATCACTGCATATTTGCCAATCCCATTGGCAATAATGTCAGTCTATGAGATATTGATCACATGTGTCAGAATCTGCGACACAGGCTTACTCATTCGTGGCAAAGCCACTGCTTATGCTAGCCTCTGATCAATGTTCTTGTGCACCGGAGAAATCTGGGCATAATGTTATGACAGATCCAGCATAGCATATTTGCCTATCCCAGTTGGCAATACAGTAAATCAAGGCACTATTTAGTACTTCTGTCAGAATATGAGACATGGGCTTACTGATTGATAGCAAAGTTACAGCTTTTGCTGGCATATCATTGAAGTTCTGACACACCACAGATCCGCATCCCAGAGTGTTAAATAATCAGACACAGCTTAGGTATTGATGGCCAAGTGTAGAGTTGGCAACAGTTCCGGGTTACCCGGCTGCGGTCAGGGTTCAAACTGATTCAGAGGCCCTGCTTCGGTTCCAGACATGTCTAAAAACCCGACCCCATTTGTTTTGCTGGGTTGTTATGCGGACGGGACATAAACCTGTAGTTTTTGACTGGGTTGGAACCGGACCATGGTTCCAACTTTGCTGTTCCCACATCGTTGCCTGCAATTAAGTATGTCAGTTATGATCATATTGTGACATGATCAGTACGTAGATTGTGCAGTTCTAACCGCTCTTTCACTTCCCGCTTTCAGAGTTGCGATCCGACTGATATTGGTTGAGTGGTTGTGAAATCAGGGCAAATTTTGAGGGAAATTAGTGGGTTTTTGATAGCTACTCAACAAATATTGGTCGGATCACAAATCTGAAATCGGGATGTGAAAGAGCGGCTAGAACTGCAGAATCTACATACTGATCATGTCACGATACAATCAGAACTCAACTACTTAATTGTAGCCAAAGTTGTGATGTTCAAATGCCGGGTTTTTGGTGGTAAAACCGGCCCAGTTGCAACGGTCCGGGTTTTCGTGTGGTATAGCCCGTTGCAACGGTTCGGTTCCGGTTCCAACCCTAACCCGGAACCGTTGCTAACCCTAGCTAAGCGGCAGCTTTTGCTGCTGGGAATGTCCTGGCCTGAAGTTCTGGCAGAACTGTAATCTGCAATCCATTCCAGAATGAGGTTCTTGGATTTGTATGAAGCCAACTTTGACAAACTGGAACTCATTGGGAATGTATCATTCCGGCACAGGCACACCTTGAGAGCGACAAATATGCCACCGAAGTGTATGTATCCCAGTTTGTTTTGTACTTCACATTTTAGCTTCTGTCATTCTCATTATGATTTCTTCGACTTTGAATTAGTGAATGCAGTATAGACAGATTTTCATCTATCAAGACACATCACATTTTAATACACGTGACTCATCCCAACCCGCCTCTGGGATCTGATGAATCAATGTGTGATCGGGTATTGAAGCCCACTGCAAAGATTCTTTGAATGGTCAGTTCTGTGTCAACTTGTTCGTTGGAGGGTGGTCACCCTATACACCTAAGCCATAAATGCACTAAGCTGGCAAATTAGTAACCCCACTTAACTTGCTATTGACAAAGTAGTAATGCTTGAACCTATGCTTTGAGATCCTAAAATAGCTTCTGCATATTCAGGCTCTGTCAAAAGTGCTAGAGCATCAGAGCAAGAATCTCAAACGACAGATTCTGTTCAGCAACTCTGCAAGATGGCTGGCAACTCCCGCTCGCCCATGTACCGCACTCACTCGAAAAAGCCTCAGTTTTCAATGCTTTAAATGCCGAATTAACTTGATTCTCACCAACTTCTTTATTTCGGTCACCAAAACTCGTTTTTGAAAATTGATTATGTGAACTGATTTCAATCAAGAGTGAAGTTTAAAGAGAGAGAATCTTGAATGCTCACATTGAGAAAATAATGCTTCAAAGAGTGCAATTAATTGTCAGAGTTAGGCAAGCTTGCAATCCCCTGTTACGGGGGTTCTTCATCCAAACAAACAATACAACATTTATTGAAATAAGTACAACCACCTATCTAATTACTCTTTCTTTCCTTGTCTGATCCTAAGACTCAACCTCCTAACCAAACTCAAGATCTTCCAAATTAAACCTTCTCCAAAGTCCGTCAGCGACAAAAGTGAAGATCAAACTTCCCCGTCCAATAACCACTCCTCGGTATATTCCTCGAATGGTAAGAGTCCGGTCAACAGATACCTGAGCACCAGATACTCGATACCTTTTAACTGTGCCAAACGAAGTACCACACGGTATGTGTGAATTATATGCTGCGCTTCCATTTTGCAAAGCAGATTCCCGCACGACTCGACAACCTTCTGCAGAGTGTATTCGGATTCTGTATAGTGATGACCGCGTATATGTTGCAAAGTCAGATTGATGTATGAGCAAAGTAATCTTGCCTAATTATTGATAGAATTCTTAATAATATTTCAAGATCGTCTTTGGTATTCTGATTGTTGACTGCGGATTGCTGCTTGTGCTTGTCTTCTGTTTCCTGGAGCAATGCCATCCCTGTATAGTTGCCTTTGAGGGCTTATATGCCCATACATCGACACAATGACTACAGTGCTCCTGATAGGGTTATCGCGGTCACGCCATGCACCCAGTGATAACTTGCCATGCATCCCAGTAGGTTACCAAGTGCATGCAGATGAGGTATTAAAGCGCTATGCTTATGATAAGAATCAGATCATCCACCGCATGATATCATGTCAGTCAATGTGTCAGATGAGACTTGAACTTAGACATCTCACAATCTGTTTGCATCAGTAGTTGGAACATCTGCCAATCTTTGTCAGTAGTGCTTATCGCAAATTAATGCCTCAACTTAAGGGGTAATTGGCTTGCAATGTAGATATAATCTGTGACCAACCGATACTATGCAACAGTCCAATTTGACTCATCAGCTCTTCTCATATACGAGTCTGTCGTTGTAATGCATACTATCCCAAACCAATAAGCAGTGTTGCTTCAGGCCTCATATCATCAGCCAATATCATGATTCCGTCAATAATGTCATGCTTACACCGAGACTACTCTTTCGGGCCGGGGAGTGCCCCGATAACTGTTATCGCCCTAGGCCAATAAGTCGGAGATCTCACATACTCGCATATTGACTGTCGACTGCTGTGTCTGTAAAGACAGATCCTGTTACTATCAGGAATAATAACTGTGGTTGAAAACTATGTATACGGCTGAAACATGGTTCTCCACTAAGGCAACATAGCTGCATCATCTTAAGTGAACCTACTAATCAACAGTTCTGCTTATTCAATCAATACGCGATTCTTATATATCCCCGCTAAAGGACATGCAACTGGCATACATTTGATGTCATGGAAAGGTGTTATGCATATTACGTAACCAGACCGAGAGTAACTCTGTGACATGTATTCATATAACTATCACAAGTACTATTATCGCTGTTAAGGGTAAACCACTAACATTCCCAAAAAGTGAATCCAAGCATACTCATTTAAACTTTGGTGCACATCAATGTCAAGAAGTATATGCATGCAATCTTGATTCCTCTGCCCCCTGTGAGATGGAGTCTCACTATGCTGAAATTCAAAATGAATATGTGATTTAAAGGTATGCATCTTACTAGATATTATGCGTAGAATCAGAATGTAAGTGAGTATTGATGACCCACTGTTTTGAAATCTTGACATCACGAAGTGCTTGAATCAATATGATTACCTGTGAATCATCGATGCTTTCTTACCATTCTTCCTCTGTGCTTGTATCTCACGATTGTATACGAAATTGTATCTCTCCTCCAATAACGGTATCATTGTTGGGAATGATATTCTGTAGACACAGCCCAAATCAAAGCATGAATGCGAAGTTATGCTTACTATATCGCCTGATTAACCTCTTACTCCGCTACAGCATCTTAATACAACAGAATATCGTGACTATACATCTGTCATGCAGGCAGATAAATCACATCTGGAGATTTACATTTCTCCCCAAGTGATAGCAATCTCAGTACGAACCCTTGCAGCTCATCCGTCACTCCCAAGGTTCCAAACCAATTGAGTTCAGCAGATTCTAAATGCTGCACAGACAATATGCCATGCGGTCACCTCAAATATTCAAAGATTGTCACATCATTGCTATGTTTAGAAAGTAATTGGCAGGGGCTCATGTTGTCATTCAGGTTCTCAGTACTCCCTTGGCCAGCACTCAGGGTTAGTGAACATTGTGAGTTATCTTCTGGTGCATTTGGTTCATTTCTATGTGCATTGGCTTCAGCCATCATCCAATTCTGGCATCCATACAGTGTGTTGTTGATGGGAGTCGATAATATTCAGCACTAGGAATCTCTCTTTTTCGATGCACCTAACAACATTCCATATTGTAACGCTGCACTACTGCCTTCAATATCAATATGAACTGCTGAAGTCACCTCCCCCGAACCCTTCACGTGGCCCATCGAATTGGATTCTTCTCGACTTTAAGCAACCTCATACTCCATTTTTCCAGTCATTCTATTGCACTGAACCTTATATTTCCTGCTTATACATTCTCTCCCATATTCCCCAACTTTCTATCTTCAGTACCACAAATGGAACCTATACCCAGCCAGGTGAGCTATCACTATTCACAGTCGAATCAAGACTCACACCTTCAGTGACCACTTGCATTCCAGAAAGCAGCCAATGATCATGGTCCATCAAATGTTTGTCTTCCAATTATCATCATTCATGCATTGTGTTTTAGATGACTAATGACCCCGCTGTCAATATTGAAGCACAATGACAACTCCGATAAGGACATCTATGATGACAAAAGTGGAGACCCCGAAGAGTTCACATCATCATCTGACACTGAAGCAGACAATGTGAATCACAAGCAGCAGGTCTTGGTCCTAGGGCAGGTGCACCTGGACGAGGCATTACAAAATACAATGCGTCCACTGCGAAAGAAATGGAGCCATGCTGATAGTGCTATTGTACGGCCTCCCCTTCCAAATTTGCACAATCCAGCTGGGGCAATCCCACCACCACTGCTCAAATGGCAATAGTCAATTCTCCTCAACAAATCATCCGAGTCAGACTGTGCACCATCCACCCAAACGTTGCCGCTACACAAGTCTAGTGGAGACCAACATGTGCCACAACCCAAGACCAGTGCAGATCAGAATGTACCCCAACACCAAAAGGCTACTGTTCAGGGAGTGCAATCGTTCATGGAGGCAATGGGATTCACGAAGACTTCTTGGCGAATATTATCCAATGACAAGTACTTAATGGTTGAAGAAAGTTGGAAACAAGCTAGTAAAGCTCAGGATTGTCAGCGGACAGTAGCCAGTGCTCCCGTAGGTACGCAATCTGTATGTCAATTACTCAGTGGTCCACCTTCGAATATAGATCCCCAAACACATGACACTGTAAGTCTTGCATTCTATTTGATGCTCCTTTATCAGATTTCGCATATTGACTATGCTTCAAAATATACATAGTTAAATTTGAAGATAAGTATCATTTGTGAACGATTGGCAGAGGGGACACCTGAAACAGTTGTGCATAGTTACCAGTTGGATGAGCGCCCGGAGATGTAGATTTGGATCCAGGGTAATGAGCTCTTGGTTGATAGTGTATATCACTCCAAGGTCATCAATGATAAGGAATCATTGTTCATCTGAATGGACTTGCTTGATGTAATTTACAAACAATTTGTCTTCACCCCCAATAGCTTGGGGTGCCAGCATCAAATATCCTAGTATTTCCAACCTCTCACTCTACAGACTGTAGCGCTAGCAGCTGCAGCTATTCATTGTATGCTGTCGGAATATGGCAGTGGACAGAAGGTCGCAGTAATATTTTCCGAACATGTGTATTGAGGTACATTGTGCCAATTCCCTGTGACAAATTATAGACAGGAAGCCACTGCACTCATCAATCACACATGAGTGGGCCACTTAATACCCACATGCGGTGCAACCATGCCAGGATAGGCTCCCCTCAATCCCCATTGGCGCATTCCAATTTAGATTGACACTGTTGAAATTCATTCCATGCTTGATTCTCCCCTTTGCACGCTCCTCAGTTTCCACAGGCGCACCAGTCTGGATTGTTGGTCCAATATTTGCTTCCGCACTCCTGACAATACACACCCACACACACCCCCCCCTCACCCCCATTTCGGGCCCCCTCCGCTATTATGATTACTTTTTAATATCTGTCAGTACTCCGCAGACAAGAATTGGTGCTCCTCAATCCCCATCAGCGCGTCTCAGCCTAGATTTGGCGCTCTTTTACATTCTGCGCTCCTTCAACACCTTCTGTGTACTCCTCATTTGCACAAAGCACTCCCCATCTGGCCCTGCTCTTTTCCTGACGGTTGCTCCCGTTGTTCATCCTAATAATCATTGCCTTTCAAACAACCCTTTAGATTTGCAGCCAAATGACATCTCATTACACAATTGGTTAGATATCCGGAATCGAGCCATATGACATTGGAATTCAATGTCACCAACTCGCAGGGTACAAATATTGAGTAAATCGCAGAAGCGCATCCAGTATCAATTAACTGTTGATGAATTGTATGCTCCTGCTTTCGTCAGCCCTGATGAGATGGGAGATGGAGTGGATGATATTGACACCATCTTTGATTGATATCATTTAATCACTTAGGGTGGTGATTGTTTCAGTGTCACTGTGTTTATGTTTGAATCACTCACTTCTTTCTGTCGTTCTTGACTGTGGCAAGGCAAGAAATACACTGTTGAAGAAGATGATCGCGAGTGCAATTGAGAAGTGATCATAAACAATAACCCATGAATCATAGTCACCATTGAGGGGAATCGATTGCTTGTGTACATCAGGCAAGTCTCCGATCACCCCTGCAGTGCTCTGAATCAATATCCATAAGAACCCAGGCATCTTTCACAGTTTGTTTGTGCTTCCCGCATTGGTTCACCAACACTGCGAGGTGCACCCAAAGTGCTCTCCAGGACTCAGACGTGTTCCAGAATTAATCAAATTCACTCCCATGGAAATGCTGTACCAGTCATCAGTGATGCCAGGTACTCCCAAGGTCCACCGGAATCCCCTCCTAGGGTCTGATACTCTCCTGACATTGACGCTTCCATGTTTACCCTGCACATCTTCTGAGAGACTCCTGGAGGCTCCCAGTGTCTAACATTCATTTTCCTGATGTACCATTGCTGATGAATCCATGATTTGCAATAATAGTGATGTGACTCTCAATCTTTTTGCAGCAATCCACATATGGAGATATCCTGTTGCTAAGGAAGAACCCCTAACACTAGATGGGTACGTCTTCTGACTTCTTTTGCCATTAGCAATGAGTATCAGCAAGAGAGGGGCAAATCAGTGTATGGATAAGTGTCAAGATTTCACTAAGTTTTCCACACTGAACATCTGATATCAGTGCTTCTTGCTACCTTGGTCAAAACTACAACCAATGAATTATATAGTGCAACTCTTCATGCTATTGATGCAGTACAAGAGAATGTAATGGTAGTTATCACCCAATGAGCAACCTTACTTGATAGTCCTGTTACAGATAATAGGGGAATGAGCAGGTAGCTTACAAAATATAACCAACTACTCTTGGTGGTCCAGTTGCAGCTAATAGGCACACACCATCAATTGATTGAACTCAAACTGCTTTGATGAGGTATTATGTACCTGCGGTATGCCTTTGGAAAGTTGCCAGACATTCCTAGAACTGTCTTGAATAAAGCCACTTTGAAGTCGTAAATAATGCTATGTGCACAATTGCAGGATGTTGGTTTTGATATAATCCAGTCAGTTATCTGGAAATTCATTCCTGGAAGTGACTAATTCTCCAAGATCATAACAGTATGTCCCGCATACTGTGGACTGCACATTTCATTGTGTTGGCCTGGCGGTTATTGGAGTGGAATTAGGATCAATTTCCCAGCAGCCCGACCATAGTCAATGATATTAGGATACATGTGTCACCGGAGTGCTTAATCCCAATAATCAATACAATATTTATTGAACTAAGTACAGCTCCCTATCTAATGTTTCTCTTTCTCTCCGCGTCCTATCCTAAGTTTCTACCACATGCGACCTTCTTGCAAGAGTGTCCAAATCGAAAGGGTGCCACAGCTAGTCTCCACTATATATGAAGAGAAAACTTCCCTGTTAAACAACCACTCCTCGGAACATTCCTCATACGGTAATGTGCTGGTGTTGACATATCTCAGTACCATGTAGTCGATAGTCTCAAGTTTGCAGAAACGATATCCCACGCACTAGGTGTAGGTTAAATGGTACTCTGCAAATTGGAAATGTAGATTGCTGACTGACTCGACAACTTGTTGCAGTACGTACTCTTGTTGATTCAACTGATGTCCAGGCATAGATTGCCCAGTCATGTATGGAGAATACAGAAATAATTTTTCAACTGTAGATAGAATACGTAATAATATTTCAAGATCGTCTTCGGTGTTCTGATTGTTGATTGTGGATTGTTGCTTGAGCTCATTCTTCTCATTGCCGGAACAATGTCATCTTCGTATAATCGTCTTCAACGGTTTGTATAACCATTCTTTGACGCTTTGACGACAGAGCTCATGATAGCGTTATCATGGTCGCGTCATGCGATTTCCGCATGCCCCCTGTAATGACTTGCCACGCATCCCAGTAGGTTATCGTGTTCATGCATGTAAGGTATTAAAGCTTTTTACTCCTGATAAGAATCAGGCCATCCATCACAGATATCATGTCAGACAACGTGTCAGATGAAACTTGAACTTAGACATCTTACAACCTGTTTGCCAGTGTAGTTTGAACATCAGCCGATCTTAGTTGGCACTGCTTATTGCAATTTAATGCCTCACCTTAAAGCCAATTTGGCTTGTGTCATAGATTCAATCGGCAACCAACCAATACTATGCCAATATAGAACTTGACGCATCAGCTCGTATCGAATACGTGTCTGACGTTGCAATGCTTACTAACTTAAACCTATGAGGAGGGTTGCTTCAGGCCTCATATCATAAGCCAACGTCATGATTCCATGAGTTACGTCTTGTGTAGGCTGAGACCATTTTGTTTGGCCGGGGAGTACCCAGGGTACTCTTATCGCCGGAGGTGACAAACCAGGAATCCCGCATACTCGCATATTGATTAACGACAGATGTGTCTGAGTGTCGGAGTATTCCCCAGTCCATTCAGACTTGTCCTGCTAGTATCAGGATATGTAAATGTAGTTGAAAACAACATGCTCGGCAAAATCAACTTCTTTCCATCTGGCACTATTGCTGCATCATCTTAAGTGACTTTGCTAAGGAGGAATCTGCTGATGCAATTGACAAGCGACTCCTAAGTATCCCGGCTAAAGGACATAGGACTGGGCAACTTGCACCGTCATAAAGAGATGTTATGCATATCAGGTGACTAGACCGAGAGTAACTCCTTCACATGTATTCATATGACTAATGCAAGTACCATGATCGCTGTTATAGGAGAACCCCTAACAACATCATAACTTCAGTAGGTTTCAATGATTTGATGAAAATTGCAACCTTACTCTCCAATGGAACCTCCATTGACTCCACTAAGATGTATGCCAAATAATTACTCAACCAATAGTGGTAAAGAGATAACTAATTACTATTCAGATAGGATTGACACCCACTGCTGTATTACATCACAACTTTCGATGCCATTTCACCAGCAGATGGATGGTCAGGCCAAGGAGCACAACCTAATGAAGACGCAGTACCTTCAAACCTGTTAATACTCCCAGCAGAAATACAGGGTTCAACAATTACCTCTTGTGATATGAGTATACAATGTGTCTATTTACCTAGTTGTGTGTATGACACCATTCTTGGTGAACTACAACAACCAACTAAAAATGCCATACATGTGGCCCAATGCTCGCGGACTCAGATGGCAGGCACAGGTAAACTCAGTGATAGGAGGCATGGAAGAAACGTATTGAATTCTCTGCAAATACATATTCAAATTACTTTCTGCGCCTTTAATGTAATCCAGTGTGATGCAGATAACTTGTCAATTGGGAGACAATGTATGGTATTCAACCAGGAACTTGGAAATATCCTGGCCACCAAAAATAATCTGCTATAAGTACACTATACTATTTAGAGTTCATAAGATAATTAACAAGAATATTCACAAACTTGACTTGTCCAGGACAAGGTGGAATTGCAAAGCTAGCCATGTGCAACTAATTAACTAATATACACTGCCAGTCATGGCCAACCATTGTCAGTTTATCACCAGGTGATAGCAGTCAAAATTGAACAATGGAAGGTTGACTGCATATTTAACTAAAAGCAGGACAATTGAAAGCTGCAATGCAATGTCGAATGGACAGTATATAATTGTAAACCAAAAATCTGGTAACTAGTTTAGCGACTTCATACTTAAGAAGGTCCAGTCAAGTCCATCCTCCCAGAGCATTCTAATAGATAACAGAATTAAAGGTACAGGGCTGGAGAGTGGAGATATGAAATATATGAAAGCAGTTTAAAAATTGTATTTGTTCACTTGTTCTTTATTCACCTCTCTTCCAATTCAATTTTAGCGCAGTATGAATTGCATCAGTGAAGATTTTTCCACCTCTACAACCAATAGAATATGCAGTGACTCTGTCTGAACAATTCATCCAATGACTATTATACCATGCTGATTGGCATTGAAACCTATGGCCATATGTGATGTGACACTCAGCTGAATGGGTACTACTCTTGTATTGATGGATGCTCCGCAGAAGGTCTGTGCGAAAGAAGTGTATAGATTTCATGATGAAATCGAAGCTAAAGTGCGCAAAGCTGCATGTTATCTGACACCGGGTAATCATGTATCATACATTAATTGCTATTGCCATAGCGCATATATTGGTATTGAATATCTAATTACTTACTTCTCCAGATACCTTTACTTGCTTTCATGTACAATCATAACTCTAATATGGTTCTTCTACAGCCACACATAACAGTACATCGCATGATAAATGTTTTGAAACTTTCCTAACCATGTTTGATATGATTTTAGAAGTATACTAAACAATACAACTACAATAATTGCAAAGAGATTGTTTATTAGCAATTACTCACACAAAATGTCCACTGCATGTAGATGCCAATTGTTGTGAGAAGGATATAATGGACTATATGCATTGGCAGTGAGAGGTTAACACTTTAATCAGGACAGTTAAATGTTGGTGATGTTGAATACAATGATGTGAAGTTGAATTTCAATACTCAAACTCAAAGCATGTATCAAGAAACAATACAAATGTTGATGATATTCATGAGATATCACCCATTGATTTGCTATATGAGAGAATAAGTAAAGTGAAAAGAAAAGGACATCCTCTAATGCCATGCTATCTGTCTTCATAGACAGTGTGTCTGCCCATCTCGAATCACTCTCTGCGCTCCAATGTATGATCCAAATCATTACTCATCATTTCACACAGTATCAACTAAATGCTTTGCAGCACAACGACACCACATCGACCCACTCTGCAACACCTCAGACCACTTCTTAAATATATGACATATACACACCACTACTACAGAGTATTCTCACGTCATCTCAACTTCTCTCCAACTCTCTCCGTAATATCTACTCTCCCACTTCCCACAACCCATAGTTCCTTCATTTTGAACTATCACTCTCACACCTCAGTCATGACAGTATGCCCCACTTAGATGCCTTGTCCTCCGAGAACATTTTCGTACAATCCATGCTTCCCAGGATACTGGTATTGACACTACTCCACTACTTATAGCCCATCGACCAACTTGGCCGCTTTCCATGTCAAGGAATTGTAACCTGTCCAGCAAATAAAAACTGTAACTAATTCGGATACACCCCACTGCACTCAACCCTGGAACCTTGTCATATCTCCATGCCATCCACATCCACCATTGGCTGGGGTTCACACTCACATCAGGTAAAGGGTTCACACTCACATCAGATAGAGGGTTCCCACACACAGGATCAGACTGTGAAACTGGCATTATGGTATGACAATATACAGACATGAGTTGATCACATCTGATCGCAGACTGAAATCCCTGCTTTGATATTACATATCATTCTCGTTACTTCCACCAAAATGTTCATTCATGCTTGATTGTCAGAATGTGTCAACCGTCCACCCAGGCAGCAGTGCGTTTCAAGATATTCAGTGCCAGTTCTTGGAATTGTCTTCCATCTTCCTCCTAATGGACTTTGCACTGGCACAGAGTAATGACTAGGTGCTCATGGATTTGTTGCATGATGTAAGGGTATGAATGCTAGTGTTCCTCCTCATAAGCATACGTATAGTAAGTATAGGTACACAGTTGCCAATGAGAAGTCGAGTCATAGTTAATAGGTGTATAGGTAAGATTAGCGCTAGAGATCCAAGTGTCGTGGCCAGCGACAATATTGACTGGCCGTTACCTGCCCCTGAGTCATATCCCACAGTTACAGCATCCCCTCTTGAGGTGCAAACCTCCTGGGCGGCATACACCGCACATGGAGAAAGGACAGAAGGCATTATACATTCATCCCGCATATGTACTTCTATGAAATGATACTTGCCGCTACCGATTGGCACACCTCATTGGCGACCATTGGCTGGACCCGGCATACATGGCAACTCCACCTCCATCGACAGGTGGTAAAAACTCGTCCCGATGCCATGTGCACTAGGCCGAGCTTGAAGAAGAGATGAACAGAAGAGAGACACAACAAATCATCCAAAAGTGATCCCATCCCCCATATCACAACGTCTTAACCCATGCTCCTCCGGCCATCCATACACATCGCTCTTTGATTTCGGCGTAGGTTATTGTCGGTATCATCAGGGTGGGAGAGCGTCCACTCATGATTTTGCATCGATGGGAGCTCCCGCTGCAGGCATACATTGTAGCAGTCAATCATATATGTCAACCATATCTTATTCGTTGATACCTAACAATGTACGTTTCTCAACAATAGTTACACCTACCAAATTCAACAACACCAGCACAGTCTGAGCTCTGTGCAGTACTTCTGCAGGCTCTGTAGAGTATATCTTGCAGTTGGTAGTCATTGGCAAATAGCATTGACTCGTAGATGCAGTGTGACGCATAAATCATCATTGGAAGTCTGCTTCAGTGAGCATCCAGTCAACATCATAGTTTCTCCAAATTGGCAGTTTGAGTACAACCTGTATCAACTTCTTGTGAGACTTGTCCCAACTTGTTCATAGACAGCATTCCGGTTGGTGTTTTGCTTGGCGGTAGGAATTGACTTCTCAACATCTCAGGACATTTCTTGGTGAACATCTCTGTGTGTGTCTCGGTAGACTGCCTCCCAGTGGGCATTGAACTTGTCAGTCAGACTTTATTATATAGACATGACTCTCTTCCTCTTTTTAAGTTTGTTGCTCTGCCGATGACTTAGACTCAAATTGGTTGTTCATTGTCAGCGTGACTGGGTAGACTTCTGAACTTCAGTACACTTTGTGGGATCTCCTTTGGTACGTCACTTTGTTGACCGACAAATCATTCAGCATTCTCTCTCTGTGGACTTCGAAGGTGGTCAAATTCTCTTGTCAATTGGCTGGTCTCGGTCGACCTGAATGGTCTAATCTTTTCTCATTCTTTCGTCTTATTTTTGCGCTTGCATTCAGCTTATTCTTCAACATGCTTTCACCTTGCTTTTGGAGTCACTTGGGTCATTGACCCGGTTGGGGTTTTGACATGTTTCGTGCTTCAACTGTTTTCATGTTATGACGTACTTGGTGATTGACCTTTCGACATCTTTTCACCTTGTTGGACTTCACTTCGTCTATTCCTGTGGTCTGTGACTCTGAGCTCCTGCCATGAACTCTGTAGGTGGGCATATCCCTGCACTCTGGGTGAAATTGTTGCCACTGGACTTCTCTGTCATTAATTGCACTGTGCTTGTTCATTCCAGCATCTGCAGTAGCGTCATCGCTCCCGGTTAATGTCATTGCTCTGCGAATGACTGACCTCCTCTCATTGGTCTTGCAGCAAGGTTTTGTACTCGTCGGCTTCCATAATTTGGATGAGGTCCTGTCAAACATGTCCAAGAGCAGTAGGTAACAATATTGGTTCTTTACTGTCACTGTAGTAAGAACTCAGTAGTTCACACACAGCCGCAGCCCGTCCTCCTTTTTTGGAAATAATATCCGCACTGGAGCAGGCAATAATCACTCGATGGATCCATTCACTAGGTTTGTTTCGATCTAGCCATTGATAATTTTCTACCTGAGTTGTCTATCTCTCCCAGTGTTTGGTCTCACTTGCTCTTTGTGAGATGCCATAAATTCACACACTTTGTGTGGTTTCTCATGGCCACATACCCAGTCATATTCTCTGACTCTCATTGTACACTACGTGAGCCAGAACAGGTTCTCCTTACATATTCCCGGTGGATTCCATGAAAGGAGTAGTTCGAGAGTTTGCCATATCTTTGCTACCTGTATCCAGATAGCCCTTGAGTCTCACTACAACATGACAAAGCTTGATATCGTGCAGAGATGCAACACCAATCATCTGTTACTATTTCCATGTTAACTGTATCTGATCCTAGTCTCATTAGACTTGTACCCAATTGGCATTGTAGCATGCTTTCTAGCAGTGGAGATTGGTAGTGGTCCCGGAAGAGCTGGATTGAACAGTTCAGCGCAATAGGCCACCCCCATTGTCCAGGTTCTCCGTTTGTGTCTCGGCGAGCCGGTACAATTCATCCCAACACGATCACCGTGTTACTCTTTGGCCACAACTTACACCGTTGCTCCTGCTCTTGCGTTCTGCATCTTGAGGTTACTTTCACTTTCCATGTTGACATCCGGCAATGCTCCCAGCATACTCGGCCATTCGCCAATTCATATTGCGAATGCCGCTGCCACTTCCTCACTGGCTCAGAGATGATTGAATACTGTTCTGTGACCTATGATTATTGTCTCTCTTACCACATTCTTCCAGAGGAGTGGTGTAATCTGCTTCTGCAACTTTGGGCTGTTGCAATTCATTTGACATTCATAGGGCTGTCGATCGACTATTGCTGCAGTCTATTTCCGGGTTTCTCACCATGGCAACCCCAAGACAAAATCCTATGCCACTATTGGGATGACTAAAGCCTTCGATTTATCAACTGGTTTAGGGAATTCAACAAACTACACCAAGAGACTTGCCATTCGGCTCTGATTTACAGACATCATCATCTTGTGAGGTTGCAGGTGAATGCTGGTTCGTATGGTAGCTTGAGTTTCCTAAGTTGGCTTGGCAATTGAGAGAGGCTAATTGCACCATAGTAAATTAGTGCTTTGACATACTGCATGTTACCCAGAATATTTACTATGTGGTAGGTTTTGCAGTCTCCACTGCCACAGCAAGTACATTGCCAGTTTGCCTTTTAGCTTTCATAGAGTGTCTCTGAAAACCACAATCCTGTATATAGTTGCCATGGCTCCCTCAACCGGACTTATTGGTGATGACAGATTTTCAATTCCCATCATTGGGGTTGTTGGAATTGATCCAATTGCATGTGCTATTATTGCTATCCACAAGGTCAATTCAAGGTTGCAAGAGTCATAGGTCTAAACAATATCCTTACTCGGATTATTTCCTTGACTTCCTCTTCAGTTCTCACTATTGTAGATTCAGGCATTGGATGGCCACATTCGATTTATGGTATCCGACAGATGGTCGTCCTTAGTTGACATGTCGGAATTGTCTCCGATTTCAGTCTTGTCTGGTATATTTGGCTTCTCTCGTTGACAGGGTTGAATTGTGTACTTGTCGTCATTACACTGATGCTTTTCATTTGCCAATCAGTTTCTGAAGTCTACTCCACTGCTATCACAGTATTGAAGTGAATGAGGAATAAATCAATATCCATGCTTGCAGTAATCAAGGTTCAATATGTCAACTTGAAGGTACTAAACTCAATTATTGACTTAATGATTTACTCAGTCCGTAAAGGCATAAAACTCATGAATCGCATGTGCGAAACAGATCTGTTTACTGAATAAGCGAAAATTGTGTAAAGGTACATATGCCCAGGTTCAGTATTATTGGCATATGTACAGTACTGATAGGTATACCATTCCAAACATTGACTTCTATCATAGTAACTTGGTGTATAGGTATCCTTATCGCAAGAGATCCAAGTCTCATGGCGAGTGAATAAATTGACTGGCCATTAGCCGCCCACGGGACATGTGCCACTGTTACAGCCGAATTTCAGTACTCATTTGGGCTCCACTTGGTGCTGATGATGGCATTCTTCTGGGTAATTCTGCAATGTCATCTGGGGATCAACACCATGAACCACAATGCACAGTATACACTCTGTTGTGTTCTGGGCTCTGTCATTTGCTGCAATCATCACTATAGATAACCACTTGTCAGAGTCATATTCCTGGTGGTAAACAACAACCAGTATATACTGCTTGATACTCTCATTCATTTTATCAGAATGCAATTCAGTTTGCTGATAACATGCCATGAATCACCACTACTCTACTGCTGGACATTAAACCATCTGTCCTCCCAATGCGAAAGCAAACAGTGATCCTGTATCCAATTCTGTTGTTGCTGGGAGTCCCTGGAGTCATTGCACATTCCATTGTAGTGACTCAGCCAACCCAGTGACATATATCATCGTGTGGCAGGATATAAAATGTCACATTCTGGAGAGTCATTCCACCACTACCCAAATGGCATAAAATTCTTTGCACTATCATACCCCAGCCACAAACTTGATTGAAATATCCTCCTTGAGTTCCACAGTTTGTAACAATACTCAGAAACACTCAGATGTCCAACCTGGTCTGCTTTTTGGCCTCTGACAACTAAGACAATTTCATACACATTGGTCAACCTGTATCCTTTTCAAATTCTCAGATAAAGGTTGGTTAACATGATCAACATCGTTGTCCGCACAAGATATACTGTCAGTGCTCTATTGTGGCATTCCCTCATTCAACAAAGTTTAGGTTTCTACCTGGTTGGAAAGTATACCTGTTGTTGATACTTGACCCATCCCGCCTTTTCACTGACTTCAGCTACTGGTGGCTTGTCTAAGCTGCCATTGATTCGAATTGATCTCGCACATCTTCCTGGGAACAGGTCAGCGACGTATCGTTCTGGGCTGCAATCAGTTATCACCTGACGGCGCATTTCTGGCATGCTATCCGTGAACAGATACATCTGTTCTGGCCAATGCTGCAGTTTCAAAACTACATACTGAATACCATTGAGCCATTTATCTACCCAGTTAGAATGGTTTGCAGGCCTCTTTGACAAGCCGTTTGCTTTTCCATTCAATTTCCCTGTTGGGTATACAACATTAAACCCACAACAGAATAGGAAGGTAAATGACTGGGGTTGTCTTCCTTTTGGAAATTAGTTCCGCATATTGTACTGAAGAATTCTATGCTCAGTTATAACCTGAAAATTTTGCAGTGCCCCTTCACAGTCAGGTCTCCATCTTACTAAAGACCTTGTGATATCTTACAACAAGACTTTAGACAGCGTCAATATTGCTATTCTAATATTTCAGACAAATGTAGCCCATTTAACCTAATAATATTACCCCAGAACAGTCTCTGAAAACAGATTTTGGGTTGAAACACTTCTGTCTCTGGTTTGTACACCAGCTCTGGAAGTTCACCTGATCTGCCCTGGACTATATATAAGGTATCATGACTGTGTGTCAGTGTAAGGGCATGTATGCTGGCATTTGGCCTGATAGGTATATGTATCGTAATTATATGAGTAAAGCTGCAAACATAGATGCGAGTGATGGTAGGTGATGATGTATATATATGATGATAGTTAGAGATTGAAGGCTTGTGGCAAGTCGATGATATAGTATGGCCATTGCCCAGCCCTGGTCAAATGGTACTGCGACATTCAGATAATACTGCAATCCAAACTGGAACGCATTTGAATAGAACCCAGTGGCCATATCATGCTATCTCAGCCATGGATAACCGAAAATACTGGTATAATGTCCCAACATGGCAACCAATATCAGTAACTGTGTTATGTGATCTACAATTGTCAGTTATACGATAGTGAAGTGAGTAATTTGGCCTACTTTGATCGCTCTACTATCAATTGTATTGACATCATGATTTCCTATTAAATATTGTGTGGGTAGTGTATCATTGCAAGCCAAATCTTGATCTGTATATGCAGTGCCTATTCCTTCACAATTCATGTGGGTACACATTCATCTTATATGATTATTGTAGTGAATGTCCATGTAATAACGAAATACTTCCATTCCTATGATCACTCACTTACCATTACTGCGCTGATCAAAAAACCCACAACTCCAAAACATCGTATAGTGCTTAAATGTTAACCTTGTTTGATCAACCCAGAAGCCATCTTGCATTAATCAATCAAGTTTATTTCCAATCCCTGAGAACTTCCTGTCATTCATACTTCCATTATTGCTGCTCCAGCTGCCTTGAACTCGCACTCTCTGCACCATTCTGCACCCTCCACCACCCTATGATTGTACCCACCGCTATGTACTCACCGTCCATCAATGAACTGTTTCACCGTCACATCTGATTGCACCGCTTTTCACCCTTTACCGAAGTCGAAAGGTACTGGCCCAGTAACTTGATCAACCATGCCGAAAAGAGCTGCTAGTGGATCCTTTGCGATTTCCAGGGGATTGGTGCAAGAGGCACAATCTATTCTCAGTCCAGATTTCTGTACAACCTATCCCACATCTCTCCATCAGATCTAATCCTCCCGCTTCAGACACATCATACGAAACATCCACAGTTCATCAGGCATCTTATTTGACAGAAAGCAAACCTCAATATCTTGAAACAGTCTGATTGGCGGAGCATGCTTATTTACCAAATGATTCCAGTCAAGGTCTGCAGCTATAACTTGAAGCCCACCAGATTTCTGAGATAACTTACCATTGTTTCGCACAATGTTGCCAATCTTTCGTTCTGCTGTGGCAACCTTGTTGGGATCTCCAAAACCTGCGCCCAAGGGTTGTATGACTGCTGGTAGGTGTCAGAGCCCTATTGTTTGATCCTCTCAACAGTATGGCACTATTCAGACCAAGGCCAGCATGTTCAAATGGCTGAATGCAAAATGGAGCATCACTTGTTGTTCAGGGAAGCTCCCAGATATGTAGCAGATCAACATCCAGAGTTCCGCAATCTGGCCTCTCAATTGAGTTTCATAGAAACCTGAAATGGCCGGAGAGTTTGGATATTTCAGTCCATTGTCTTGTTTGTCATTGGAAGCTGCTCTGGCTGCTCTGGCTGCCAATAGCTGTGTAATGGGTCATTGCATCCTGAAATTCCAGACATCCGCTCCAGATGCTCAAACATCTCATATCAAATCGACCAACTGCTCATGGACTTCTCTGGATGTGCGTACAGCTGCGTATCTCCATCAGTACTACTCAAGTTGTGCTTCAGAAATCTGAATGTGAAAACTCATTTCCAGGTGGTTGCTGACAGTACAAACGAACAGTTTGGTCTACAGATTGTTGATTTCTTTCTCCAGGCCAATAATCTGGGTTCAATGATTGTGCACCCTCTGCACTGGCCCCACTGGCTCAATACATTCTGCATCCCATGGTAGTATCAGGTGATGTTCTGCGAACATCCCCATGACCTCTTCATACCGAATGCTGACCTTCATCCTATCACTGAGCTCTGTATCTTTTCCTGAACCTCCAGAAACAACAAGACCACACAGTATTACTGATTGAATTCCGACATCACAATGGATGAACTACAGCTACCAGTGTCAAGGATACTAGTCTTTTGTGATAGGTGTCAAGATTGCCAGCATGATTACAGTCAGTGTGAACTGAATCAATGGTTTGGTTATGCCTGCCACTGGTGCATATCCTGCTGTCCAATGGGTCCCTGCACAATTGGATTCTTCACAATAATATCGGTTCCCCAGATGGCAAGATAACCTAATATATGCTTAGACAAGTGAACTCAAATGTTGTCCAATCTATTGGATGTTAATGTCACGGCCCCTGTATTCATTGCCTGCCTCTGACCAGTACATGTTTCCTGTACTCGTAGTAGGTGATTGTTCCCAGAATTCCGTATTGTGTAGTTCTTGGGTTTACACAAGAACAATACTGATGCTCCCACAAGTATTCAGAAATTCTGGTTCAGTAATCAACACACATGGTCTGGTATTGTCAGACAAACTGCTTTAGAAGATATAACTATTACTGGAAAAGTACTTTTGAATATTGTGATTGGGGTGGTTTCTGGAAGATATTCAATGCCTGGAGCTGCAATTGATTGTTGACACATTCGTCCCAAATATATATATTCAACATTAATCAGATAGTTACTAATGCCGAACAAAAACAGAGCAAAGTCCAGAACAGTACTTACACTCAGTCGAGGGGTCTAAAAACAGTCTATTACAGGAATCATGTGTCAGAGTTGTTTTTCGTTAACTGGACAGGGTGCAATGAAGATAATATTGAAACAATAAATAGAGTTAGGTTGTCACAACTCCAACTTGAAGTGAATGTCAGGAATTATCTCATCAGCATGTCTGAAATTTGTCTGATGTCATCCATTGTTTTGTTAATCAACAGAATAAGTACAGTAAGAAGACAATAAAATTCTCCAACAACTAATTACCTCTCAATAAATAGAGTTCAACTGCCAACCTCGAATCAGATTCTGTGCCCTGATGCAATATTCACATTCTGATTCACAATTTTACTAAAGTGCGGCCAACATCTTGGCAACACAGCCATACCATATTGTCTGATGTTGCAACAACTCAGTCCACATCTTTATCATACTACATAATCACACCACCACTAGAGAATATTCTCACTCAATTTCCATATTGTCCCACATCACTCCACATTTTCTACATTTCCACCCACCTAGAGGTTCTCATTCCTTGCTCTCCACTGATCACTCACAAACTCAAGCCATATGTGTAATATATATATCCATCTTTAGACTCTAAATATACAATCCTTAAATTCAACAATGGTAATTGCACCACTGCATAGTGCACAGACACCTTTATACGTACATATATATTATCACCTATGATATAATACCATTTAGAATTGTATTTACTATTTCATGGTACTTTAGAGTAAGACCGCTTTTGTGATTATAATTATATATTGGAATTACTTAAAGAATTGGATTGGAAGATATCAATTTGATTTAAGTGCAATGTGATGGGAAAATCAATAGCCAAAAACCACCAGGTATATTGACTAGAAAAGAATAAAGAGGGTACCAGGAGATTTAAGAATAACAGAGGCAATCTGTACAATGGGGAGTATATATTAGTAGTGTTAGCAACAGTTCCGGACTGTCGCTTTGGGTCGGGGTACCGGTGGGAACTGAATGGACTGGCAAATAGGCGGTCTGGATTGTCAATACACCCAAACCATCAATTCGGTGAACTGCTCAATGCAAATCTTCCAATCTGTCGGAATTGGGCTGGTTGTCAGTGGGTCCATCTGTAGATTTATATAATCCTCTTGTTCTTGCAGTTCGATGATAGTATCTTATCAAAATCATGCATTCAGCAGCCAATAATTACTTTTTGAATGTTTTGCAGAGTGCTATATCAATTATTTCAGAATCTGTATTTTTCTTTTGATATGTCACATTTTTGCCTGGAAAGATAGTCAATAGTTGTGTTATGTGCTCACATATCCACATAATGCCTTTATTACCAAATATGCAACAGCAACAATTGTTGACGCTCAGTTGACGCTAATTTTCATAATGGGGCAATACATATGTCATACACTATTTCTGATGAAAAAGCTGCCAGCACATCGTAAATGAATTACTGCCATAAAGCGACACATAGATTAGCCATGATGCTAGACCAAATATCGTTGACGCTGCATTGACACTCATTTTCAGGATGGGGCAGGGAGTGTGTCGAAATTGTTTTTGCCCCTAAAGGCAGCCAATATCTCATTAATCGACTGTTTGCAACCAATTACCAGTTAGATTACCCAAGGAGCAGGACCAGAAATCATTGACACTCTGTGGATGCTCCATTTCAGGATGGGGCAGGGAGCATATCACTTTTATTTTTACCACTAAATGCGGCCAATACCTCATTTATGAATGTTTCCAACCAATCCCCACATAGGTTACCGAAGATGCAAAGCCAAAAATCATCGACACTCTGTTGGCACTCATTTTCAGAATGTGGCTGACAGCGTGTTGCTATTGTTTCTGCATCTAAAGGCAGCCAATACGTCATTTATGGACACCTGCAACCAATTGACATTTATGTTACCCCTGATGCAAAGTCAAAAATCAGTGACGCTCTGTTGATGCTCATTTTCAGAATGGGCAAGTGACCATGTCATTTGCAATTTTGCCTATAAAGGCTTGCTAATTGGATAGTTATGCAAAGCAGCAACCAAATCACTTGTTGATTACCGTACTTACAATTCCAATAATCATTGACACTCTGTTGACGTTCATTTTAACGTATTGTTCATTGAACCTGTGATGCCATTGATGATTGCGTTTATGACTCTTTGAACCTATTGGTTGCTTTTCTGGCTGCTCAAGACTTGGCCCTTTGGCAATGCCGAGCCCAGTAATGTTCCTGCACTGGTCGCTTTCATCCTATTAATATTTATGCATCTTGCCAAATGATTCATTTTGCCTGCTATACTACTGTGTATTAACCAATATTCACAGGCGACTGCTCAATATTCTCACATAATCTTTCTCTAAATTAAATTCTGAGTCAAGCTATATAAAGAACCTGGTGAAAATACATTGACCCATTATGTCCTACTGTTTCTTGTTCCCCTTATTGCTCCTTGTTTCCATTCTATTGACCATCATCAACACCTATGCAACCTGTTTCTTTGACCACTGTGTTGGCCAAATCAATCCATGAACATTCGGTGCGGCACTCGCATTCTGCTGCTCTGGGGCTTTCATATCTTTGATTCCATTGTCTTGCTCTATTTCAGATTCATTGTCTGCCTCCCAGTCATCTTTGCTGTCGTTTGGATTATCCCAGTTACCATTCCAGTCACGCTACATTTTGGTGTCTGAAATACTTTCAGGGGAACTATCCTTATCACTTTTGGCAGATTGGTGGTCGACTCGGTTGATTCACCGGATATTCAATATTTGAGTTTGTTCTCCAGGGAGGTTCTTTGCAGACAGAGCTGCTGGCGCAGGTGATCTTTCCGACAATTTGAATGCAGCCGCACAATCACGTTGAAAGTTTGACCAGGATGCTTTGACGACCTCTTCTGTACCTCAAATGTATCCTACGGCTGTCATTTGGCTGTTTTGAATTCAACATTCCTTCTGTGTAGCACATAGGTATTGGCTGCTCTGCCACATCACCAAAAAGTCGTGGACATTGGGCATTATGTGCCATGTATTTTGCTCCGCCTCCCTCTTCATTTCGGAGTGATTATTGGTATATTTTGTATCCAATGCGGGGTCATCGCCTGCCAATAACCTGTTATTGGCTTGAACACAGTACCTTACAATAACTTTGTTGTGAAGGGTGTCGCCTGTGGTTTATGACTGCCTCCAGCCGATCACATCTTGCCCAAGGGAACAACTGGCCTCCACTCCAACACTATGTGGTATGATCATGAATATGTCACGTGCAACATTGGAGAGATTGGTGTACTTTGAGTGGATCTCCTCTGGCTGACGCCACCAGTAGGTGATATCCGGGTAGAAAAATGTACACTTGATCTCCATAGGGTCGGGGTGGTAATAATTATGATTCGGGTCAATTTGCCCCCAGTTAAGTGATAATTCAGGCAATGAAATCAAATTGAGCCTTACAGCAGAGAGTAAACGAACTGCGCGATTGCTTCGTCTGGGTGTCATTTCGGCCAAATCTTCAGGCATTAGATATTCTTCATCATCATTGGACAAATCATAAGGATTATAAGTTGATTGACCTTATCTTGAACGCATTGTGGGAGAGAAAATATTGTCGATCGGTAAGCTTTCAGGTTAGATGATGAACAAAAGTTGATCTTTGGCGCAGTATTTGTTCTCCACATACTTCAGAAACGCCTCTTGGTATTGGGTAGTATCAGTAGTCTTGTCCTTGGGGTTAAGATCCATTCCCTTGTCCCAGTGCCTAAACATTCACAACTTCCAGAAATGATCAAGGATATGTGCCAAAATAAGGAGCATCCCCGCCTTAGATGTATCTTCAGTATAATATTTCCACAGCTTCTACCGCGCAAACGTCACGGCATTCAATAAGTCTTCCTTCCATTGAGACGTCTTCTTAGCTAAAGCTTACATAATGACTTCCATATGATCGAACATGTCATTGTATACAGTGATAACTTAATGCAGAGTCACCTTATGCCTTTTCGACATCCAAAGCATCCAATGCTGGAATGGCCTTAACACTTCCATGGTGCACTTGACGAAGGTCCATTCATCTGGAATTGAGTGGAGCGGCCAGTTGTCAATGTATTTTCGATTCTTGAGTCACTCGCATTTGAATACTGGTAATCGGAAGGCCCGCTCAAGCACTTCCAGTGTCCAATGCCACTGTGTAATCACATCCATCAAAGGTAGTACCGCGATTCACACTTTCGCCTATTGAATGTCAATGAACTCGTTTGGACAACCAGCTGTCAGTGTTATCAATACACCAAGCATTCTCTGTTATGTGATGGTTAGTTTCAGGATATTCAAAATATGTTGAAATACGTACTTTCTCAATTTTCTTTGCTAAACCTGGTCTCATGGCAAACACTTTGTTGATTCTCACATTGTGCTGTTTCAATATAAACCAAACCAAAATGTCAAATATGAATTTCCTCTGCAAACTTACAATTGGAATTCCTCAACTTCCTTGTCTCTTCGGTATGACCAAAGCTGTTTCATCGACTATTCAACTAGTCCATTCGGTGACTTTGGACTCTGTTAATTTGTTTAACTTTGCAATGTGCACTTTTACCATCAAGTGTTTCCCCATTTAGCTGGTCCCATATTTTGATGGATACCAAAGAACTTGATAACAAACGATACAGATAATGTCTGGGCTGCCAATATTCAACTTCTGCATGGTAAATAGAATTGCCAGGGAGGCATATACCTATAATTATTCCAAGCAATCGGACGCTTCAAGCCGACATTCATTGTCGGCAACCAAGCATCGAATATGATTAGGAATGTACGGTTGCTCAAATCACGAATAAAGACAAGTTCATTTTTGGAAGATATCATAACCTCTAGCAATGAGGTTGTTCAAGATTTTGAATCCGACATCGCTGTAGGGGTTTATTAGCTGGGTAATTCGAATTGAATGGCTGTCAAAAGTAACATTATAGTAAAGTGATAAGCTTGTTTCCAAATATTGACACTAGAACTACAAGCAAGAAAAAAGTCAGACCTGTGAGACATGGCAGGCATCGTTGTGAAGTTCAATAGAAGGACATACAGAGAAGACTGACTGTTAATAACTCCATTTAGGAACCATATAGTGCAGATCATTGCTGTGCAGCTCACTGTGCACCTCCAAAAACTGTTGACTCTCTGTTGACACTTTTTTTGGGAGGCGGTTGCGATATCGTCCTTAGAATGTTTGCTGATGAAGGTGGCCGATAGTCCCATTATGGGTTAACGCCGTTGCATAGCCCTTTGACTATCCAAGATCGATGACGAAAAATCGTTGATCTACCATTCACACTCATTATTAGGAGGCGATAGTGATGTTGTCACTAGCGTTTTTGGCCATAAAGATGGCCGATACTTTGATTACAGGATGACACCACTGCATAGCGATTTGATTATCCAAGATGCATGACCCAAAAACATTGACGCTCCATTCATGCTTATTTCTAGGATGCGGCAAAGAAAGTGTCGCTTGCCTTTTGATCTATAAAGACGGTGAATACTTCCTCTTTGGATGGATGTGACTATGCAGCCCATTGATTGCTGAATATGTCAGACTCTAAATCGTTGACGCTCCATTGACTCTCATCTTAGTGACATACTAACAGTCATTGGGTGCTCAAAAATTGTATGCAATATCCATACAGTAATTATTGATAGCCAACATAACATTTCTATTTATAATCATTTGCATCCAAATGCTTCGAGACCTCTCAGTTTCTGAGCCACCACTATCCACGTCATCCAGATGATGAACGAAGTAGGTCTGACACGTTTAAGCGCTTTCAACCGGCAATTTCGTGCATAAACATCCATCCACCAGTTTTAGATATATATAGCCCGACTTCCTTACTATTCTTTATCCAGCTCATTCTCCTCAATGTCCATGACCTACCATAAGCAATTTTCAAAATCTTAACCATGTGCGGCAGGTTTGAGCGGTGAGTTATACAGTTGAATGCATGGATTAATGCAGCATGACGGCTGTCATTGATCCGGGTTCAGGTTGCGAATTGACTGCTCCCTTGATGAGTTGTTTGACATCGCTGACTTAAACTTTGTTAGTATCTTTCGTCCCAAAGTTACATTTTGCTTGTTAATTGAACTGTAACATGTAGGAGGATATACCGTTCATTGGTCATCGATCAAGATGATTTGGAGTCTAGAGCTTCCACATGGCCCGTACGACCCTTGCACACCAACTGAGGAATTATCATGTCTCACAATTTGGTCACTGAAATGCAGAAATAGCTGACATGTAGTACAATAGGTACACAAATTTCTTTTACCAGAGCTACGTCATCAATATTAACTATTTGGCTATCTATATCTCCAGTGATGCTGGAGCCGTCACCATGTCTTCATCCGAATCTGATTTCTGTATGGTATTGGGCTAGGGACACTATATGCAGGGGTTAAAGCTTACGGGTTCAACAGGCTTCACATTGTCCATCGTTGACCAATTTGCCACAGCGTCCGGCAAGAGAGATGATATGTCGTTGTGTGACTGTGGTTTGTCTGAACACAGCAGCATTTGACTACTTCCTGGTCGAGAAGTCCAATGTGGCATCTCGGATTGTCCTGGAATAATCTCAAGAGATTGCATAAGCTATCCAAATGTTTTCGATAATAGTGTTGCTGCAGTCCGGTCTGTTTCAGGACTCGCAAAGGCCGGAACAATTGAATCGGCCGTCCTGTACTTCATATCTCTCTCACGGAAGTTGTTGGCCACGTCCCCCCATTCCAGTCGTTTCATTTCCTCAAGCCTCATCTGCTGCTGCCGTATACTCTGTGTGCAATACTGTACCATCTTGGAGACTGTACCCATCACCCAGCCAGGTTCCTCATCTTCTCTCTGCTTGGCAAGATCTGTGTATTCATGATCTTCCGCAGCTGCCCCGTAGTCCTCATCGTCTGAACTCCGAAGAGTACTCAGACAGTCTCCGATACCATTCAACATCTCCTCAAATATTTTTTCAGGCTTTCTGGTTGTTGATCGTGCCTTTTCAGCATTTCTCATATCTTCTTGCTCTTGCATAATCGCTGTCTCAGTATCTTCCACTCACAATCTTGCTCCAGCGGTCTCTCAATCCACATAATCTTCAATACATTTCTCTATGGCTTTGTTGCTTAAAGAGTGCATTTCTCATCTTTTCTCCACTGAAAGATTCTTCTTCGATGTTATGCTGCGCCATCCTCCCAATGCTTGGACCATTTCTGCCTTCAAGCCGCTTTTGCCTTCATTTGCTTGATGACGGTGTGGTGTCGATTGCTTGGTCGGTTTGTCGTATTTGCCCGCCAGAAGTGTTGAAACGGTCGTTTTCGGAGCATTGACCATTGTATCTTGTGTTGCCCCTGTTGTTGGGCGAGATGTTGCATGTTGCAACATATGGACCACATGGAGGCAAGCTGCATATTTTATGTTCAGGTTGGTAGGTTTGATCGGCTTGAATAAACCAAAATCTGCATTATGACCGTCCCTCCATTCAGAATACTCATGCTGACCATACATCAAGACTTGATGGTTAGCGTGTAATTCATATAAGATACTGGCGATGTCTTAAGACAAACATCACCCACCAGCAAAAAACATTTCCGTCCGGGTGGATTGGGTGCGTCAGAGTAAACACGCTCCGTCAGAGCCGTCAGAGACACCCCGGTGGCGGATTACTCCACGCCCGGCCTCAATACCACGCGTCACGTTGCATATCTCACTGTGATCGCCGTTTCGTCGTTTCTTCTTGCTCTGTCGGTCTGCTAATTTAAACAAACACTCAGGAGTTGTGCCCAACTGTGACCATACATCGGAATGGGTTCATTCGGTACAAACTTGCATCGGGATTGCAATGCAATGGGTGACACTGCGAAAATCTCTCCTCACGTTCCTTCTACATTAAGCTCGAGGAGCATAGCCGGCTGTAAGGATCCACGCAATTGCGCGGATCCATGAAATCTCGGAAAGAGCGAGTGAGACCAAAAGTTGGGAAAGATAGAGTTTGTATTTTCGTTGTATGACAAGATGAGATGAAAATGAGATGCTGTCAATCATTCTACCCCGGGGTCTCCCGAACATATACTCCGCGTCACTCATTCCACCTCCGTTACCCCTGTATTTCCGTACTCCCACTGTCGCCCCTTAACGATATACTTGGAGGCCGAGATCGAGTGAACTGAGAGATGTACTTGGAGGCCATGATCGATCAAGTTTGGAGATTCACTGGGAGGCCGAGGTCGAGTGAACTCAGATATGCACTTTGAGGGCGTAATCGAGCGAGTTTGGAGATGCAATTGGAGATCGAGATTGAGTGAAGTCAGAGATACACTCCGAGGCCGTGATTGAGCAAGTTTGGACATGCAATTAGAGAGTGTGATTGAGTGAACTCAGAGATGCACGCTGAGGCTGTGACCGAGCGAGTTTGGTGATGCACTTCAAGGCTATGATCGCGCGAGATTGGAGGAGTACTTGGAGGCGGTTGGTTTGGAGGGAGGCACGACGGCAGCTGAGACTCTATTCATTGGTTTACTTGTTATTGCGAGAATGTAGAGAGTTGAGTACAACATCCGTCGAGAGACTGTCAATCTTGCGATGATGCTGTACTTGGAGTATGCTGTACTTGGTGTTAACTCATGATTATGGCATGGAGGGATAGAGAGGGATGACTTAACTTCGTGTTCTTAGGTGATGGTAGAGTTGAGCACAAGGAAGAGAGATATCAGAGGAGATTGGGGAAATCATCATGAGAAACTGGAACATGAGAGAACTTGGTGTGCCAGTTAATTGACCATCCCTGATACGGCAGGTACGAGTCCTGATCCGGCAGGTAATATCACGGATACGGGGTCTTCTAAACCCAATCAGGCAAGTCATACTCCTGATTTCTCATAGCTGCTCGTATTCTCCATATCGTTCTCATCTTCAACCCCCATCTCCCTCTTTCTTGTCCAGAACTCTACCTTCATCGCAAGAACACAAAGTTAAGTTATCCCTCTCTATCTCTACATGCCATAATCATGAGTTAACACCGAGTACAGCATACACCTAAGATTTTCTGTCGTCCCTACATTCTCCCGATTTCGAGTTGACCCCTGAATGTTGCTTCAGCTTCCGGCGTACATCCCTACCGATCCACCGCCACCAGCCAGTTCTCCACATGAGCTTCAAAGGTAAAGTCACCTCGTCACATTCCCACGGTTTCGAGTTAACTAACCGATTAATCGAGTCTCAGCACCTGGCACTCCTCCCACCTACCTCCTACAGATCGGCCACCGCCAAGTACTCCTCTAATCTCGCTCGATCATAGCCTGCTACAAGTGCATCTCCAAACTCGCTCGATCAAGGCCTCCCAGTGCATCTCCAAACTCGCTCGATCACGGCCTCCCAGTGCATCTGCAAACTCGATCGATCATGGCCTCCAAGTGCAGCTGTCAGTTCACTCGATCTCGGCATCCAAGCGCATCTCCAAACTCGATCGATCGCGGCCTCCAAGTGCAGCTCTCAGTTCACTCGATCTCGGCCTCCAAGTGCATCTCCAAACTCACTCGATCACGGCCTCGGAGTGTATCTCTGAGTTCCCTCAATCTCAGTCTGCAATTGCATCTCCAAACTAACTCGGTGACGGCCTTGGAGTGTATTTCTGAGTTGTAGATTGGTAGCTATATAGATACATAGATACATAGATGAGAATACAACCTGAATACATAAGTTTTAAAAATCATTGCACGATTAGTAGTAGCTATGAGTTCCAGTCGCACCAGCAGCGTTCCCAAAGAAGATGTTGTTTCTCCCAGAATGCTCTACTGTGATTCGAGGTGCTCCCAGACACTCCCAGGTTTGTCACCGGCGCTCCCAGGTGCTCTGCTATGCAACGCGACCCGTCGCGTGGGTCACAGGAAGCGTGGAATTCTCCGTCAGAAGGTACAACATTCCGCCAGAGCCGTCGGCGCCATCCGGAACACCCGGTTGTTTCAGATGGAAACTAGGGTTGTTACTGATGCCAGACGTCCCTTCTGACGAAGAATGTCCTTTTTATATCATTGAAACAGGCAATTTCCGGTGTCCTTCACCACAATATATCCATGAAAACAAACAACCAACATCGGACAGACTTACTGTAAATTGGGGGACCCTCGGAATCCCCTCTAACCTGCAGCTATACGTAGCTGGATCCACCCTGAATGGAACCTGCAAGTCAGCTGTTCCTAGTTCCATTTTGACTTCTAGGTATTTATATATTCCTCAGGACTTTCCACTTCTTTTTGTTATCATCTTCCTCACCTTTCCACAACAGCAAATCACTGCTCCACAACCTCCTCAGTCAGGTGCAATTGGATCGGAATCAAGCTGCACAACAGGCACTTTGTCCAATTCGCCATCAGCAGAGATACAGCAGCAATGCAGTCACCTGTATGTTCACTGTAACGCTGCCATTGAAGCCACCAAAAATATACCCCAGGACGCACATTTAAAAATGGTACATAAAACCGGACTCCGCAAGAATATGAAGCAGCATGCGATTGGATGTGAGTCACTCCATGTCGATGTACAGGGCGGTTAAGTAACAATAAAATGTACACCTAGTGTTTGTAGAGAGCTACATGACCAATTGGTCGCTGCCCGTAATGGGAAACCTCCATGGTTGACCAAGGCAGTTGTTCCGCAGGTCAATGAAATCGACCATCATGGTATTAGAAGTTCTGGAATCTTTGTGGGTGAATTTTGTGACAAACGTCCACTGGTGTGGACGACACCGGTTTTCAAGGCTTTAGAGGAGCCTACATAGTCGTATAAGGTTGACGTAATAGGCAAATCTCACTTTTAGAAGCAGCACCTAATGTCTTGCAGATTTTCAACATGTCAGCTACTATGGCAAGGCTGGGAGGTTGGGTACAGCTAGAACAGTCCGATATGCGCCTTGCCCTGAATATGGCGAAAATCGCCAAAGGAGGATTTTCACATGCCGCAATTGAGGAAACGCAACAACTTTTTAAAAAACCTTGCGATGAAGTCCGAGAAGAGAAGAAGCGAGGAGTTCAGCTTCCTGGGCATAAATATGGGAAGGCGGCGGTAGAAAGACACGCAGTAATGATTTGTGAATATCTAACGGATGACTGCCAGCCATGCCAAAATTTCACTGCAACGAATCCGCAGTCATGCTGGAGGCACAAAGGCCCGGGTGCAATTCCATCACAACCAGCGCCACCTCCGCCTGGATTGCCAGCTGTACCACCTAGTGACATCGCGAGACGTCAAACAACTGAAATAGATGGTGCGCACCCCGGATATGTGTATATACATACTTCACTTTCCAACACTCCATTTTTCAATTATGATCCATATGACAAGGATCGCAAGCCCAATAAAGATTTCATTCCAGATTTGCTGACTGATTAAGGAACATCCACTGGTTAGTACACTATCTGCTGCGTGGTTATGCAGCTAATGTCCACTTTGCAGATGAAAGCAGCCTTTTAGCGAACCTGACAGTGAAGAGGAGAATTTAATGAAAGGAACGAGATTGTTGAGTATTATCATTATCTACAATTAGCAGACAGTTTGAAGTATAATTTAAAAGATTTATGGATATGCTTTATTAACGAACAATGTAGTGAAAAAGGAGAAAGTACATCAAGAGGATAAAATGGCTGCCATGAGACAATTACTGATAATCTACGCCATAGGGAATGGTTGCATATTGTCAATACACCCATGGCAAAATGATCATCAACAGAGCATCCATGATTTTTGGCCTGCCATTATGGCTGATCAACGCGCAATGTGGCTGTTAATATCCATATACGAAGTGTTGACCGGTTTTACAGGCTAAAACGCTCAGCATCCCTGAGTTGCAGCCTTGAAAATGAATTATGTTGTAATTGTCCAGGAGGCTGTCGTGGGAACATGGCTTGCTTATTGGCCTATAAAGGCTACCACCTTCCGGCTTATAGATGTCTGTGATCATTCGCCACTTAGATTACCCAAGATGCAAGACCAAAAATTGTTGTCCCTCGGTTGACGATCATTGTCAAGATGGGGCAGGAAGCATGTAGCTATTTCTTTCAGCTAGACACACAGCCAATACAATGATTATATATAACAACGACTAATTCACATTGTAATTATCTGACTTACAGAACCAATAATCGTTGATACTCAATTGACGCTCATATTCAAGATCAGGCAGGGAACGTGTTGCTTTCTCCTCAGCCTATAATAGCGGCCAGTACTGTGCTTATGTATAACAACGACCAAGTCACTGTTTAATTACTTGACGTACAAGATCAAAAATCTTCAATACTCCTTTGACCCTCATTTTTAGGATATTGTAGTGATGTGACACCTGGTGGTTTTGCCCATTCAGGCCACCAATACTTTCTGTAGGCATTACAACTACCAAGTCTCTGATCAATTCCCTGACTTACAAGACCAAAAACTGTTGACGCTCTGTTGAAGGTCATTTTCAGAATCAGGCAGGGAGCGTCTCACTTTCTGTGTTGCGTATCCAGGCAGTCTATCTGTCATTTATGAATCCCTGTAACCAATCACCACGCAGATTAACAATGATGCAAGGCCAAACGTTGTTGACGCTCTGGTGATGCTCATTTCGAGAATGGGGCTGGGAGCCTGTCGCTTTCTCTTTTGCGTTGAAATGTGGCCTTTACCTCATTTATGAATGTCTGTATCCAATTACCACTCAGATTACCCAAGATGCAAGACCCACAATCATTGATGCACTGTTGACTCGCATTGTCAGAATGGGTCAGAGAGTGTGTCTCTCCTGTTTTGGATCACAAAGACGGCCAATACATCAGAAAAGGACAATGACATACCAAAGTGAACATTATGTGATTAGCAGTAGGATATCTGACCACCACCGTAAATAGAAAACCCCCATAACCAGAACCGGGGATTGGAACGAACAGGTCAAACCCAACCCCCCAATACCCAAGGGTTGACGGGTACGGATCTGGGTTTGGCCCGCCAAGCAGCAGCAGGTCGGAAATTTGGAAGGGTATGGAGCTGAACGGAACCATGTTTGTGGACTGAACCCTGACCATTGGCGGGTTTCCCGGACCCGCTGCTAACACTGTATATTATTGGGTTACACTAGGGTAGATAGAAAGCCTCCATTTCAATATACAACCCAATCCTCTCCAAATTGTTTTTCTCTTTATTCCATTCTGTCAGATAGAGTTTGACTAGAACGAGGGACATTTTGTGGTGTTTTACATCATAGTATCTTTCCAACTTCTCTAATAATTGTTCCATTATTCTTAAGCGTGACCCACCCTATGGTCAAAGATTCCATTGGGATGGAAATAACTGAATATTGCAGTATGGATAATAGGTTTGCTGGTTCCTGCTGAGCTATGGTACTGAGTATGACTTCTGGCTGCAGAGTCTTCTTTGGAACCTGTGAACAAAATGCTCGAATTAATCCAACAATGTATATTGTGGTTGATATAAACTGAAGCTGAAATCAACAATTCTGGTGCTGGGAGCAGTGTAAATACAGCACAGTATACGAGCAGTGAAGAAGATTATATTTACTCCATTCATACTGGAATGCCAACTTTGTTCAGGTCTGGTATCTCAATAAGAATATTCTGAATGGAACCTATCTTGTATCAGAGTTAATCACAACCATAAGGAACTGACCATTCTAATAGAAAAAAAATGTCGAAAATACAGATGTAGCTCAACTGAGTAACTGATATGCAATATCAGACACCAATTATATACACCTGCAGGACTGCGAGATAGGGTTTGCCAATTTCCGGAACAGAACTAATACTGAATGACACCCTTCAGTCTAATGCCAGAGCAACAGGCATCTCCTGTGCAGTTGAAATCACCTTTGCCAACTTGTACCCACCATGTACTATGGCAAGACAACCCAAGATCAGAAGGACTACATCAATATATTGAAAACAAAATGGATCTATGCAAATACAAAGAAGGAAAATTAAGGATAGTGATAAGATTGTGAAGATGAGTGATTGAAGTACAAGTAGTTTTGAAGGGGTTGCAGGAATTGAAAATGAGAGATAGATAATATTGCAGAAATCTAAGAGTGAGGACTCAACCAATCAATTTACCTCCTGAACAACCGTCTAGTATTCAAAGTGCTATCACAGTACAGATCACAAATATCAACTTAGTACAGTTTATTTACTACCACTGCTGCTAGTTCTAATTAAAATGCCAATTCCAGATACAAGGCCTATTGTGCTGGTTGTGTATCTGGTAGAAATGACAGATACAATACCACCTGCCAAACGACGGATTCCCAATGTTGAAGGCCGTGTATTGTGTCTTAGTCCCATACATCCAAAATGAAAGAATGCCAAATGCCACTTCTGGAAACTATTTTCATCCCAGAATTTATCAGTGCAGATATTTCGAAGTTTATTAATAAATTCCAACACCATCTCATCTCTCAGTGGAACAGACCTGGCTGTGAAAGATTTTGTTGCAACTTAATGTTACCACTGCTTGGAAAAAATTCAGTAACGAATAATTTTATGAACTCATTAATGTAGGGGGCAATTTGGATCATATACTGGATTAGATGGTACACAAAGAGAAGCCAGGTTCTCCGAATGCAGATGAACAGAAGAAATGTCACCCAAAGCTGAAAAGTAATTCACATATGGACATGAAAGAGAAAGAAAATGGATCGGGAGTGGTCGATATATTCATGGGATATCCCTTTAATAGTTTGAGATGCAAGTGGACAAACAAGCTAACCAGGAATGCAGATCAGCAGACAGGTATGAGGAAGAAAAGTTCAGAATTTTGAACTTGTAGTAGTATTCAGTGAATGTGACATATAATGATAGTAGTGGGATTTAGCTAGCAACTGTCCAAAGCTGATGCCATGAAACACTCAGCACTCAAGGCTTAGAAGACTCCACCAGTACCATGAACATAAACAATGATACTTAATCCCAGATACTTTGAATTGCTTGGAAACAGCAATGATGATTATACTGTATTGGCCCTCCATGAGAAAAATGCTGAGATAATTGCAATTTTATTTTTTAAAGGGCTGTCATAGTATCAGTTTCAAAAGAGGATTATGTTGGTGTCAAAATACTGACTGCACCAACGAAACTTTGGATTACATCTTGTTCTTGTGTACCTGCTCCAAACGATTGCATATGATTGAATTCTAATATGTAATACTCTTGCTACTAGTCCATTGAAAATTATATCAACTGGGACTGCACATTGAAGACAATTTAAAATCTGCCATAAAAGTATCAAGGTTACCGTCAAGTTGATATTCAGATGGAACAGAAGTGCTTGTTTGATAACAACCACCTCGACATCAGCAAGATGTATATTAGTCACTGGAAGCCTCCAGCAGTGTCTGAGAGAATGTGGAGTGTAAACATAGATGCATCAATTTCAGGAGAATAACAGACTCTAGGAGGGCATTCCTGCTGGCCTTCAGAGTAGCTGGGATCTCGGATGAGTGGCACACGAGTACCATGGGAGTGATTGTGATAGGTTTGGGTGCACCTGGGAGCACCTGAGCGTGTCGGCGACTAGCCTGGAAGCACCGGTGACAAGCCTGGGAGCACCTCGAATCACTGTAGAGCAGTCTGGGAAAAACATCATCTTCTTTGGGAATGCTGCTGGTGAACATGGAAATCATTGCTACTACTTATCATTTAACGATTATTAAAACAAATGTATTCAGTTTGAATTCTCATTTATGTATGTATATAGCTACCCATCTTGACATGGTATGTCTGGACTGCCTGCAGGCGGTGGTTGAGAGTGCAATTGGACGTGCCCCTGAAAATGATGATCGAGTAAACACAGAGATACACTCACAGATCGTGATTGAGCAAGTTTCGAGATGCACTTGGAGGCCATGATCATGCGAACCTGGAGGACATAATCAAGTTGGTTTAGAGATACACTTGGAGGCTGTGATCGAGCGTGTTTGAAGGTATGCACATGGAGGGAATGATGACGCTAACATGGAGGCTGTAATCGTGCAAGTTAGGAGACACACTTACAGGCTATGATCATGCAAACTGGGAGACCGTAATTGTGCGAGTTTCGACGAGTACTTGGCAGCGGTCAATGGACAGTGTGCTGGGTGCTGAGACTGAATTCATTTGTTATTTAACTCGCCACCGTGGGAATGTGACAAGGTGACTTCTTCATTCAGCTCTCATGCAGAGCTAGCTGATGGCAGTCGATCGTGTAGGAAGCTATGCCGGAAGCTAAAGCTACACTCAGGGGTCAAGTCGTAATCATGAGTGTAAACGAAGACAAAAATCTTCTCTGGATGCTGTACTCGGTGTATGCTGTACTCGGTGTATGCTGTACTTGGTGTATGCTGTACTTGGTGTATGCTGTACTCGGTGTATGCTGTACTCGGTGTATGCTGTACTCGGTGTACGCTGAACTCCGTGTCAACTCATGATCATGACATGGAGAGATAGAGAGGGATGACTTAACTTTGTATTCTGCAATGATGCTAGAGTGGTGGATGAGAAAGAGAGAGATAGGAGATGAGATGAGAACGATGTGGATGATACGAGCGGATATGTGAAATCATGGGTATGAGTTGCCTGATTGGGTTGGGAAGACCGCGTATCGGTGTAATTACACACCAGATCGGAACTCGTACCTGCTGTATTGGGGATGGTACATTGATCTGCACACGAAATTCTTGGCTGTCTCAGTTTCTCATCATGATTTCCCCCATCTCCTCTCATCACTCTCATTCTTGTCATCAACTCTACCATCACCTAAGAACACGAAGTTAAGCCATCGCTCTCTATCCCTCCATGCCATGATGAAGAGTTAACACCGAGTACAGCATACACTGGGTACAGCATTCCCGGGGGACTGCAGACACCACGTACTGCATCATCTCAAGATCGAATGTCTCCTGCTCCCCGCCAGTCCCTCATCTCACGGCAGACCATGTTGTAGTCAGTTCTCTACGTTCCCACAATTACGAGTTAACCAATGAATAGAGTTTCAGCTCCCATCACACCTCGCCCCTGAAGTACCCCCTCCAGATTGACTGCCTCCAAGTACTCCTCCAATCTCGCTCAATCATGGCCTGCAAGTGCATCTCCTACCTCACTCGATTACAACCTCCAAGTACATATCTCCAGAATGGCTCAATCACAGCCTCTAAGTGCATTTCCAATCTCCGTCCATTACCGCCTCTAGGTTCGCACGATTATGGCCTCCAAGTGCATATCTTGAAACTCCCTCGATCACAGAGTCCAATCTAGCTCGATCAAGCCCTCGGAGTGCATCACGATGTTCATTCCATCACGGTGTGGTGAACCGGTGGAGCTAGAAGGCAGAGAGCCCATCCTCAACACTACACGGCACCTCGCATGGCATCCACAGGGAATACTTGAGAATGAGTGGTATTGGCTTGAGGAGAGTAGGGAGAGGGTTAGACAATATGAAGAGGTACCTGGCCATGAGGAACAACCCTAATGGCGTTGATCTATGAATGCTCCAAAATATCAGTCATTCTCCATATCCTTGTATCTCTGTACTCTTCTGTCTTTTCGATATCTCCGTATGCCCGCCACTGGCTTGACCATATCAATTTGAATGGTGGTGGCAGTGAGAAACAGATTTTCTTACCACCAAGGCCTCCAGGTGCATCACTATATTCTTTCAATCAGCGTCTCCAGGTATTCCAATTATGCTCAAGTACCGTCTGCAGTGAGATTGACTGTATGTATATATATAGTATCACTTTGATAGACAATATATGCCATATTATGATGTATCAAATCTTGTGACTGTAATAAAGATGAGTACGATAGACGAAATACTTTGTGGTTATGGAACACTAAGAACCTCTGCTGTGAGAATACGGCACCAAGTCTCCCGCAGAGTGGCACAGAGGTCTCAGCTTCTCCAAAACTTTACACTTCTAGAAGGAGGATCCTGAATGCACCTCCATAACTGCAGGTGTTTTCAGGAGCACCTGAGAATGCCCTTGTAGAGTCTGAGAGCAATTTGCTTAGCTCTAGGGGGGCCTGGGAGCTTTTGGAAGTCCTTCGAAGCACTGGTACAGTCTACTGGAGTGTCTGGGAGGTTTGCGTGTGGCTTCCAGACCTATTTACGTTTTGCTGATAGAGTAGTTAGTCTTTGTTTCATTGAGGTAGTAGATTCTATCCCAGTTAACATCCATGGAATTATCATTCTTATGTCTATTTTTTGCCAAATAATTCATATCTAAACAGTTCATTATGGGCTACCTCTTGAACAGTACCTTGTGCATGTGTAATTAGAATCAAGGTAACTACAGATTTATGAATACCATCTTCAATGTTGTTGGTATAACACAGAACATTCCAAGCAAAGTCATTAATGAGTAATCAGGCTAGGTAGTTGCACATGAGTTGGGTGGGGTTTTCAAATCGGCATGAGTTGCAAACACAGGGTTTCAATGTCAAAAGTGGAAAAGATACAAAGTGAGTGTATTGTTAATTGGCATTTGCAATGAAGTTAAAGAGTTCATATAACACCAGCCCGAAGAGGAAATTATCACCACAAGGGAATTAATCGATGGGAAAAGAGTGGCTGTCAAAGAGTGTGACCGATCTGCGACGCAAATAACCCACCAAGAACGATAAGTTGACATTGAAGAAACACCTTATAGTACATGAGTGGGAGAGGAGGAAATGCATAGTGGGGTAGTCAATAAGAGAGAATGCATTGGTAGAAGAAGAGATGGTAGGTGACAGTGAACCTACAGCATTCGTACAGATTTCAAAAACTACCATTTCTCCCTATCTCGGGTTCGCACAGTTCCGTTCCTCATGTTTGAGGTTGCAAAGAGCCACCTGGATGAAAGTAGAAATATTTTCGGAATATGTACCAGCTATAAATGCTGTACCTACAAATGTAAATGGATTCCTTATTCAGTTATGGTATATCAGGTTCTAGTTCTAACTTGAGTCAACATGGTATTACTGATGGTGTAACAATCCTAATACATTGAAAGGCAATGAGCATGAAAGGCACAAATAGGGAACAGTCTAAAAATGATCAAAAAGCTAACTGTATTGGACATAGTAATGAATTGAGCATATATTCAAGGGTGGAAATAGCAAGAGTTGCAACTAATACGGCAGAGTGTCTAGTCACTACATTGCATCTGTCTCAAGCCTCACTACAAGGTCTGAAAGAATTGTATAATCCAAATATTCAAGACAGTCATTTCCATGGAAATGAAGATAATGGAATATGGTATTTTGCATAGTCAATTCAAGTCTGCATAGATTCCCTGCAAAAATGTTAACCTTGTTGTTCCAATGAGAAATGCAGACTACATCTAGCTAATCTCCCCTCTGAGCATATATCAGCATATGCAGGAAGATACTGGGTTGTATACCACCACTGAAAAGGTATTGAAAGTTATTTCCCAGCTATTGAATACTTTTCTAATTTACCTTCACCATACATGCAACCTCAGTGTATTACAATAGCATGTTCTATTCTACATTACCTTTCAGTCTACTCAAGGTCTATATTATCTGACCAGTCTGGGACAAGAAGTCACCAATCCAGAATTTGAAAGGCTTGAAGGATCTGAGAATATACTGACCAGCTCAAACAAGTTGATCACAGAAGAATTCACCCCCAATCTTGGCATTCAGGGTTTAATCAACCAGTGTTGGAAAGAGCAGCTTTGAGAGCTTACAGATGTTTCCCAATATAAGGTAAAACATGTCCAGTATCTCCCAATTTTTTTTTTTAATACTGAGATTGGTGGAAATTTATATCCAAAATCCTGTTTTTGACTTAAGAAATAGACCATATACACCAATTACAATTAGCTACAGTGTGGCAACTGAAATGATGAAGACAAAATAACAATATTGGCATCCAATACCCAATAGGGTAAAGTATTTCAAATACTTCTCACTTCGATTAAGCTGTCAATATTCAAACTGATGTCCTCAATTTTCACACTTAGGTATAGCTGAATCACTTCACAATCTAACAGTTATATGATAGCATACTGAACGCTAGGTGTCATTGACTCTGCCACATTAGAGAAATGACTTACTACCAATAAACCGAATTACTGGCCAAGCCAGATATTTTGAACTTTCTATGCAAGATAGATTGTGTTTAACTGAAAATGTTATTTACTCCCAATAAATACTTATACTATACCAACAGTTCTTTCAAAGTCTGCATCTTACAACCATCGATCGCATCTGCTAATGAGACATCTGAAAATAAGACAGGAATGGTAATATGCCAGGTGAGAGAGACTATATATATCTCAGAGAGCCAGAGGTAGATGGACATCCTACTTAACATATGCCAAAATCTACAGTTCCTTATGCAACTCTTGTTTCTCTCTACCGATATTGAGTGTTGGTAGATCCATGTGATTGTGGATGTTTACAGCCAGATATTCAATGGTATCCCCTTACTCTGTGTTGTAGCATTTTGACCCAGATCCAGTTTGGTGTAATGAATTCCATCTAGGTGCATTCTATGTAGATTACATAAGAGGTTTAGCCTAGTATCCTAAGTAGACAGAGGGCACATTGGTTCCGCCATGTGACCATGAATAGAGCCGAAACACAGGTTCTGGTTCTGAGAGCAGTGGAACCAATGGTAGAAATGACTGCCTCAATTTGATATGTATAAATATGGACAATAGCAACTAATAAATAATACCTACCCCATGTACACAGTGAATACCAAAGAAAATAGATACATTGTTTCAGAAATTGATACATCACCAAAAAACTTTTCCGTCCGGGCAAAATGGCTGCGTCAGAGTGGACGCGCTCTGTCGGAGCGGTCAGAGATACCACGATAGCGGATTACTCCGCACCTGGCGTCAATACTACGTGTCGCGCTGCATATTGCCCTCCGATCGCCACTTCGCCATTTCCTCTCGCTCTGTCGGTCTCCTATATGAAACAAACACTCTGCCATTGTGGCCAACTGTGACCATACATGGGAATGGGTTCATTGGGTAAATGGGTTCATTGGGTACATGCTTACATCAGGATTGCAATGGGTGACACTGCGAAAATCTCTCATTACGTTCCTTCTACATTTGGCTCGAGGAGCATACGAAGAAGGTGAGAAGATATGATACTACCCAGCCGTGAGGATCCACCCAGTTGCATGGATCCACGAAATCTCGGAAAGAGTGAGTGAGACCAAAAGTTGGGAAAGATAGAGTGTGTATTTTCGTTGTATGACAAGATGGGATGAAAATGTGATGCTGTCTATCTACCCCGGGGTCTCTCGAATATATACTCTGCATCCCTCATTCCACCTCCGTTACCCCTGTATCTCCGTACACCCACCATCGCTCTTTAACTATATACTTGGTGACCATGATCAAGCTACTTCGGAGATGCACTTGGAGGCCGACATCGAGTGAACTGAGAGATTCACTGGGAGGCCGTGATCGATCTAGTTTGGAGATCCACTGGGAGGCCGTAATTGAGCGAGTTTGGAGATGCACTTCGAGGCCGAGATTGAGTGAACTGAGAGATGCACTTGGAGGCCGTGATCGATCGAGTTTGGAGATGCTCTGGGAGGCCGTGATTGAGCGAGTTTGGAGATGCACTTGGAGGCCAAGATCGAGTGAACTCAGAGATGCACTTGGAGGCCATGATCGAGCGAGTTTGGACATGCACTTGGAGGCCGAGATTGAGTGAACTCAGAGATGCACTCTGAGGCCGTGATCGAGCGAGTTCTGACAGGCACTTGGAGGCCGAGATCGAGTGAACTCAGAGATGTTCTCTGAGGCTGTAACCGAGCGAGTTTGGAGATGCACTTGAAGGCTATGATCGCGTGAGATTGGAGGAGTACTTGGAGGCAGTCAATTTGGAGGGAGGCACGATGCCAGCTGACACTCAATTCATTGGTTAACTTGTAATTGTGGGAATGTAGAGAGTTGAGTACAACATCTGCCGAGAGATGAGAAACTGGCTAGGAGCGGGAGACTGTCGATCTTGGGATGATACTGTACTTGGTGTATGCTGTACTCAGTGTTGAGTCATGATTATGTCAAGGAGAGATAGAGAGGGATCACTTAACTTCGTGTTCTTAGGTGATGGTAGAGTTGAGCACAAGAAAGAGAGAGATCAGAGGAGATGGGGGAAATCATCATGAGAAACTGGGAATTGAGAGCAGCTCACCTCGGGACTATCCAACTCACTATCCAACCAAGACTTTTTGCCACAATGAAGCGTGTATCACACATTTAATATTTTCATCATTTGTCCATAATGCAAAAACGTGTAGCCAAACATAAATACCATGTGGGCTGATCCTTGTACTAGAGACCCAGAGAACAGACACGACAAAATCTTGGGATTAAATTCAGGAGAAGATAACCGGAAACTCTTCTGCTTTGAAAACAATACATAGAGCAAGTTGGATCGCTACCAGTTGCAATGATGGCGAAATCCATCATGGTGATGATCATATAATGTGATGTAACAGTAAATGCTGAATGTAAGTCTAATTCAAGACTAAACTGGAATGATTGACCAATATCCACCAACCCCCAGCCAGGGACGGTCATGAAGCAGCTCTGGCAGTCCTCTAATCGTCTCCATCTTAGAC
>Ga0307514_10000540_pt1 | contig 73176 bp, 73 predicted proteins | sample 16_EM_MG_FD_203088 | JGI IMG/M metagenome (GOLD analysis project Ga0307514, IMG submission 203088) | Populus trichocarpa ectomycorrhiza microbial communities from riparian zone in the Pacific Northwest, United States - 16_EM | ecosystem: Host-associated > Plants > Roots > Unclassified | place...
ACAAGTGGACTGGTCATCACCTTCGGAGGAGCGGTCGACTGGAGATCGAGAAAGCAGAAGTCGACTGCCCAGTCCACGACCGATGCCGAATACTATGCCTTTGGAGTAGGCTGCATGAGACTCACACAGATCTCGCATCTCTTGAACGAGCTCGGCATCCCAACCATCCCTCACGTATTCTCCGATTCACAGCCACTGATCGCGAGCATCAAGAACAGAATCTACTGCGCAACTGCAGTTGCACACATTGCGACCAAGTACTATCTTGCTGCAGATATGGCTAGAGACGGAGAGATCGACTTGAGCTACGTACCGACTGCTGAGATGCTCGCCGACTGCTTCAAAAAGCCACTGCCGAAGCCCGCCTTCTTGAAGCAGTGTGCTGCGATGGGAATGATCGGAATTGGACTCGGGAATGTCCTCGGAAATGGTCTCGGGATTGGAATTGGAAATGGTCTTGGGAATGGTCCCGGATATGGTATCGGAATTGGAACTAGAAATACCATCGGGAATGCCATCGGAAAGTAAATTGATTAGGCACGTTTGTTTCGAGGAGATCCATGTTGTTTGATTGGCTCCTCTTCTCCTTTGTTTACTGTTTTTTGTTTGAAACGGACGTGATAGCTGTCCTGGAGGAGTGTTGAGTTGATTGGAAGTACGGATATCACTATGCCAAGGACTATGATGTAACTTGCCTCTTTTGTAGTTAGCACCATTAGTCATCGATTGACCTTATGTGGATGTGACATGTCTCATTACACGACACAATAGACACAGCTTCGCATACGCCTGCGCACACTCGACTACTCGAGCACACCCCACCGTACAACACTCCTCTTCCTCTTCCTCCTCTTCATCTTCCTCCTCTTCATCGTCACTATCCCTTTCCATATCCACATTGCTGTCTAAATCAATGCCGTCCGGTGCGTCCTCATCATCCTCCATGGGCAAATCCACATCAGGATTATGTTCCGCGTCATATTCGCCGTCTGACTCGGTAGAGTTATTATCATCATCTGAGGGAATTGACACGGTGGGCGATGCTTCCGGCTCTAAATAGACCCGCTCCAGTTAGCCCTCTGTGTCCGAGTCTGCCTCATAAAGTTCCTTTTGCAACTGCAAAGCAATGGCAGGAGAGATATCATCTCCTCCTGGGGTTTGTTTCACAATACCTTTCCCTTTACCGTTTCCCTTCCCCTCCACCTTCCCCTCCTCCATTGCCTTCCTGTTCTCCTTCCCTTTACACTTCTCTTTCCCCTTGCCATCCTTTGTTCCCTTCTCTTTCCCAGTCCCTTTCTCACCACCCTGTGTGTTCTCCTCACCCTCGCTGTCGTCATTGTCATTTGCATCGCTAGGATGGCTCCTTCCACCGCTCGGTGCTGTGGAATCTGCCCAGTTCTCATCATCATCATCCTCATCAATTATCTTATGCCAATTCAGTGGTCTAATGGCCAGGAAGTTGCCTGGTTTGAACTGCCAGCAGGATGGTGGCTCAATCTTTGCTCTGAAATCATTGCTACCATACCATGAGAAACGCTCACCGGTGCGTTTAACCTTCCCTGATCTGGTTGTCTGTGGACAGGCGCGATCGCCTTGATCCCACCTCCCATTGTTTGTTTGGTTGTGGGATTTGTCAAACATTTACCCCATAGATGAGCGGAAGGGTGCCCACCACTCCCGAAGAGGTGAACACCTGCTCCTGCGGTGCGGCCACAATAACTGGAATTGTGAAAAGTGGCAAGTCGTGACAGGATGAAGAATGATTATATCATAGAAGAGGTTGCATGCCCTCTCAACCTTGATGCCACAAACATTGTATATCCGAATGGGTTCACAGATGAGTTCCGGGATGAATCCCTTCATACGGTCCCGATCCAATGACAGGCGTCGATTAATAACCAATGTCGACATTTTTACCCTAGCTGTTGCCTTCCCCTTTTCTGTGTGGATGTCCTTAGGTGCCATCGCTGGGAGTCAAAAATAAATCTACATCCGAGGCATTAGCATTGTGATACAGTTGCATATAGCCGAAGGAAGCCCATGGAGAACTTACAATGTTGTGTAGGTTATTGCGTGTGATTTGGAATGTGAGGTGTTGTTTTGTGCAAGCCACATGATGTCGAGAGAGTTGAGGATGCTGGCAGTGAGTTAAATATGTGAGGAAAAGAGAATGAAGGTGTAGGCGGGAAGAAAGGATATATATACTCGAGTTCCTGCGATTTCTTAATTCAACTTGTTGTGTTGGCTAACAAATACAAAACGGGCCAATCTTCATGATGTATAACCACAAGGCATCTCATGACTGGGACGCCTGGAGACGAGATTTAGTACTCATGGTGAGGAAAGTTTTCAACGCCGGGTGTTGCTTTTGCATCACACATCACTTATACCACTCAGACCTCGTGCATGTCGCAGCAAACTGAGTAGTTCTCAGGTTGTCCCAACTGTGCAACCATCCAATATGGCAACCTACACGCCTAGCAGTGGAAATAGCACACCCCACTGATGTCATAGGATAGACAATATGTCATTGTTCGCTTTGCAATTCTTACAGCTGTGCCAATGGGGGATATCCACCGGGAAGCTGAAGATATACACAATCGATGGTTCAAAGTATTGTGCCCCCAAGGAGTGCGATACTAGGATAACCGTGCCAAGAAGACAGAAACACCCTTCAAGCGATCCAAATAGGCCTTCAGACATTGCTGTAACAGTGAATATCAATGCTGAGTACAATCTGATGGCAGTTAACTCCATAATCGAATGCGTTTCAAGGTATCTCGTCCCTGATTATTGACAGGGTTTAGAGTCTGGCGCGCTCTACACTGCACCTCCCTTTTTAGTGGAAAACCTTCCTGGTTGCTCAGATAGCAGTGTATCTCGCCTGCCGTTGAATATGCATGCACAGCCAATTATTCCTACATTGTTAATGTCGAACATCTCTAATGGACTATGCCTTCCCAAAGCTCTCACCCTGACATGACCCTGGCCATACGAAATGTTCGAAGTCATTCTAATCATCAGAATCAACACAAGTGTAGGCCTTCAGGGAATGCTGAACTTCTGCCTGCTAAGAGATGGGTTTCCATACCGGCTGGCAAGACAGATTCCTCTCAATGAGGGAGTTCCGTAGCCACTACAATCCAAGGTTAGAACTCCACCCCCTCATCTTCGCTGAAGAATTCTCGCCCTGCAGATATTACTCAAAGCGTGACTTCCAACCCATCCGCTACACAGTGACAGACAATAAATACTCCAACCGCCACACGGGGTACAAGCTGTCGTAGCACACCAGCACCCGGAGAAAACTCAATGCATTGTGTTGTATCCAGCCCCGCATCTGGCATTCGTATCACTCCCACTCCTCGCAGTGGTCTTGAAAATCTGCCTACCCCCATCCTTATTGCAGAAGCCCGCGCGATAATTAGAAATTCACTGCGAAAGCGAGCTACTGAAAAGAATCAGAGACAGAGGCAGTGGCAATTGGAACCGCAGGAGGTATCTACACCTCGATCAATGGTCTCTGGCATTCGCAGCATCCATGGATGTGGTCACTCAGACATGATGCATCTTGTATTTGCAAGGGGCAGACTCCTGGAGCACTACATGTGGAACAGACGGCCGTTTATGAGTGCAAGCGACTTGGAGACGGTAAGTTATGCAACGCGACATGTTTCGAAAGCATTAGCTGCAGCCTCACACTGGCAGATAATAGAGACATACTGGAACACCGCTATGCAGTAAACCAACATTTGGTCCATAGGATGTGAGGTGCACACAAAGGAGATCATGAAAGAGAGATGCTGAAGCAACGGCCCATGTTGGATATTACACGATCAAACTGGTACCAGGTTCGAGCACAAGTCGATAAGGTTAAGTCCCATTGTATTCAATCAGTACGGGACAACATAGTAGAGCTTTATGATCTCCACCACTTTGAATCCAACGCAGAGCATTGGAAATTCATTGATTCCCTTCTGGGAGACATTAAGTATCTCTTTCCTGTATCAGAGCATGTGGAAGGTGGTGTAAGCAGTCCAAATCCAATGCAGAGAGTCGAAAGCTGCTAACAAATGGCCAGCGTTCACTTTACTTCCTGGTGGAATCAATCCCATGGTTTGTCTACATCAAATTTCAACATCGGGTGAATAACTGCGGGAAGTATGCTGATGGATTTTATAATTCCATGATTAACGACAAGGATGGTCATATACCCTCGCCACTGATCATGTTTATCTGCACTGCTTTGCAGCATGCTCTCCTGGAGTGACAACAGAACAAAGGTGTTCATCCGAAAGCTTCCAAGTAAAAGCCGAAAGCGGACAGACCTGATCGCTCAAACTACTTCAATTACAAGAACGACGGTGGTTAAACACTTCCTGCTCCGCTGCAATGGGTCGGAAGTTGTTAACCTCGCCTGGCGTTGGAGACACGTATACATGCTTGATGAATACCTGGAACACACTACCGGAAAGCTACCAACAGACGGTGTATAAAAATACTCTTGCTACAGTCAAGCGTCTGATCCAACAGGCGGAGAACCCAATGCCTGCCATGGTCATCAGTGTTGAAGCAGTGCGTGTTGATAATGCTATTCTTCTTGACTATTTGACCTCTGATGTGGTGCTTGAGGAGTCTGAGATCGAAAGCACTGACCCAAACATCCGGTAGACAACAATTGAACGAATGAAGAATGGCATTTCCGGATGCCAGGGGGCAGTGGGGATTACAAAGATAAATGTGATGAAATCGACGAGCACGATATCATCCTCACCGCCAGCTCATGATCACGGCCCGCATCTGAACTCTACAGGTTTGACCTGGGAGCCAGTGAGGTCGACGGGTATTAGGGCAAGCATGGTGACGATGCAGATGCGGATGAGAAAGAAGAAGCATTGCAAGCCGACGATGGAGCAACCCAGAATGTCGAGGACTGAAGACAGAGTAGGTTTGACGAGGGAACAAGTGATGTCGACAGGTATGAGTGCGAGGATGGTGACGATGCGGATATGGATGAGGAGGAAGAAGCAATGCAAGCCGATGATGGTTTAATGCAGAATGTGGAGGACTGAGGGCATAGTACTAGAGAGTGTGAAGAATGGACAGTATATTTCAAACTTGTAAAATATGATAATGGCAAAGCAAATGCTACAGCAAGTGATGTATCCAAAGCGATGACAGTATTGCAATAAGTAACAAAATCTCAAAGCTAAACATAAATGGGAGTATGGCATGTGGCTATCGCCCAAAGAAAGGCATAAACATCGCCAGGCGTTGTGTAAACGGCTACAGCATAACTGCAGCCACTGCAAACAGTGAAACACATGTGTCTTACAGATGGTGTGTATACGTCACCGCATTCCGGGTCGAAAGTAAAGGATGTAAGTATGCAATCCAACCCGGCGGCTGGGCGACGGGAAGCGTGTAATTGTCCGTCAGAGGGTACGAGGTTCCGTCAGAGCCGTCAGAGTCATCCGGAACAGTCGGGTGTTGCTGACAGAAGCTACAGTTGTTGTTGATGCAACACAATCAGCCCAACCATGAAGCTCTTTGAACGGTGTTGGAGTTAGCACCATATATTCTTGAGCTTGAGGATGTAATACCCATTGTTGAGTCTTCTTGCACCACAAAGAAAGGGTCAAAATTGCTATCATGGCAGGCTGGTGCTTTTCCTATTGGATGGTTGCATTCAGTGGAGTCCATCTGAGGTATCATAGAGAAAACGAAAGAATTCGTCCGTGGAAGGTGGTATCGAGGTCATTGTGTTCACTTTGTGTATACTCGATGCAGATGGCATGAGCTTTAGGTATGATCACTTGGTTAGCATCAATATATTCTACCTTGCAATCAAGTCCCAGACGCTCAACAGAAGTAGGGTTGTGAAATTGTTTACAGTAATACAGTAGCCCATTCTGCAGTTGAATACATACACTGTTTATGAGTACATACTGCTTGTATCAGAAGACAAGTCCACCAACTTCGTGACCCCAGTCCTGCTCAATTTGAGCATGAAGTAGCAGTCCACTGATGTGAGGTCAGAAATCTTCCAATGCATTTCTGAGTGAGATTGATTTAATACATCTGCACACTCCATGAATAGGCGTTTCTCTCAAAGAATATTCCTGCGGTAGAATGGCGTGGATACAGTGCTTGTTCTGAATTGTTCATAGATATAACAAATGGGCTCTGTGTATTCTTTGCCATTAATCAGTAGCAGACAGTAGGTCGAAACCATTTGCATAGTCTTTATCGTACCTGCTTTGGAGTGCGAGGTATGACCGTGTCTTCTCCATAAAGTCGAGACCAGTAGGCCGGTCATTATGCTTGATCATCTCTTCAATGGAATATACTTTGTTAATTGACAGATATGCCTCTATCATGTTGGAAATATGTATCTGTTCGGAAATATCAGTGGTCAAACTTTCCCCGGAACCCATTTGACAAATTAACTGTGATGTAAGGCTCACATGATGCATCTCAGAATATCCGAGATGTATTACCCATTGTTCAATGGTTTTCCGGAGCACCTGAATGATGAATTTCTCCTGCGAAATATCAAGCTCAATCACACGGATGGAGAATTCCTTCTGGAACCGCTTCCGTTCATTCAATGTGATTTCATAGATTTCTCTCTCCAACTGGTTAGTGATGCGCTTCCTATTCGGCAAGCACCATGTCGTGGTTTCTGTCTCAGCTTCTAATTGGTAGTTCAGAAATTGCATTTGCTTGTTGGTGGTCATGTCAGCTGCCCCACAAACCTCGTTTTCAGCTGCAGTGTTCAATGGGGGAATATATTTGGCAAGTATTATTCTGGGATCAGTTGCCTTGGTCCTGACTTTGTACAATAGTTGCCACTCATGGTGTTGGAAAAATGTAACTAAAAGCATGCGGTTCACTGGTGTCACATGATTGATTTTGCGCTGTGGTGAAATGACGGAGCTAAAAGGCAGAGAGCCCATTGTCAACACTCCGCCGCACCTCTCGCGGCATACAAATGGAATTTGTGAGAAAGAGCGGTTCAGGCTCTGTTGCATGTGAGGCTCAGCATCGTCTGAAGTCTCAGCGTCGTCTGAAGTCTCAGCATCATCTGAAGTCTCAGCATTATCTGAAGTCTCAGCATCGTCTGAAGTCTCAGCATTGTTTGAAGTCTTCTATGGGAATGTAGACTTGTATGAAGACTGTGACAGTATGAGGGTATACATCAGGACCAGGGTTGTGCGTCTTATGTCAGGCAGTGCATATGCATACAATATGGTGGATTGTACATATACGGTCTTTGTGTCTCTTCTAGCTAGATCAAAAAGTTCACTTTTCAACCGGTTATGAGCCCGGCTATCACTACTATATAAACATCTCACGATCTCTATCACGATCTCTATCACGATCTCCAAAAAGAGCCTCAAGAACCCTAAACCTCGTCGCCGTAGCAACAGCCGCATAAATAGCACTAATATTCAACACCATCTCCATAATATCACGATGACTTCCTCCGAACCAATCTTCAACAAAACCAAGTGGTGCGACATCCCTAACCTTACTTACACCAACTATGACCAATTGAGAGACAACATGATACCCATCGTGTCAGCCAGGAGGGCATACGCAATCGTCTCCGGAGATGATCCTGAGCTGCAGCCCCTTGATCCCGACCACGATGACAACAATGATGATTGCAAAGCTAAGGAAGCCTAGGCTACATCTATAATGTGACTGTCATGTTCCCCCAAAGTACAGCGCATAGTTAAAGGTATAAGAAATCCTCCCAAGATGTAGAACATACTACAAACCAGCCTGGACATGGCCAGATCTTGTATCGGCAGACAGGACATTCATGGCCAGTTCCATGCTTGCCGACATAAGGAGGACGAACCACTGAAAGCATACTTCACCAAACTCAGTAACTACCGAATACCACTGGACCATACAGGCAACCCAATTACAGATCGTGATTGCTGCAGCCAAATATTCACATCACTGCCATCAAAATATGGAATGATATTAATGGTCCTAAAGAATAGAAGGCCCCTACCCACACCCGAAGAAGTGATGCATGACCTCTCAGAAGAACAAACTACAGCCAGTGGAATCAAAGAACTCGGCGAAGCATCCACGGGGGCTGCCCATCTCTCCCAACATGGCGGCTACCATGGGTGTGGGCGTGGTGGATGTGGTGGACGCGGTGGACACGGTGGAAGTGGTGGAATCTGAGACAGCCACGAAAGTAAGTGCACCTACTACATAATTGAAAGTCATAGTTCCGATGCATATAGAAGACGGAAACACGCTCAGGAGGGAGGAAAGAATGGAAACGATTAGCGCATTTGCTTTCAGTGTGGACTCCCAGGCCATGTCCAAGTTGATTGCATCTCCTACAAACGTATGAAGGAGTGGTGGAGAGTGAAGAGAGCCACTGCTACAGCAGCTCTCGCTACGACTGGAGACTGCGATGCCTTCTGACTAACTGCTAGTGCTTTTGCCGCCACCGCTGCGAAGTTGGTCATCGATTCCAGAGGGTCACACCACATGTGCAATGACCACAGCTGCTTGTTAACATTCAAAAAGCTCTCACTTCCTACAGTAATCAAACTTGGAGACAACAACTCAGTCATAGCCACACATTACGGTTTCGTCGACGTCGAACAAGGCTATCAAGTCGAAGCCCTCCATACTCCTTCTTTTGGACTTTCCCTTCAATCGATCAACCAATTGGATTTGGGCAGGTATTCGACTATAATTTGGAATGGAAAATGCTCCATTTCTTAGCCATATTCCTGCACCCTTGCAGGAAAACTAATCAATGGCCTATATATGATAGTCCCCGTGACTGTACTCCTATCATAAACTACCAAGCACGGGAGAAAGAAAAACAGACACCGCTCACTTCCAAGAGTACTAGACGTAGAGCCTACAATCGAAGCTACAGTCAACTCATCAAGACCACCTATTGCAGGCAAAATTAAGTCCACTCGAAAGGCTCTCAGAATCCCCGAGGCAAGAATATGGCACCGACGACTAGCTCATATGAATCTTACGGTCATGAAGTCTCTGATTGGCAGATATACACACAATGATTCTATGTGTACAGTCTGCATCAAGGCCAAGCACATGCAAAAGTTCATTGGAGTGCCAGTCAAGCGCACCATGAGGCCCTTTGAACTTATTTATTCGGATGTGTGCGGTCCCTTCTCTAGACTGACCTTCAGAGTCAATCAATAGTATATAGGATTTATCGACGAGTACACGAGGTATACATCCATATGGGTGCTACAAAATAAGAAAGCCAGGACCTGCATGTCCACCTCCCGGTCATTTCACACCTGAGTAGACTCTACGGGATACCAGATCAAGCGATTCCGGTGCGATGATGAACAGGGAGAATCCGACAATAAAACCTTCCGACTTGTCCTTGCGGCCTGAGGTACTTCATATGAGCCATGCCGTGCATTCTCCCATCATAAGAATGGTGTTGCTGAACGAATGATCCATACAATCACTGAAGACGCCCAGGCGAAGATGATCCACTCCCAGGGTCCCATTCAGTTCTGGGGAGAAGCAGTTAATACCGTAGTCTATCTCCATCAAAGATAACCGAATGAAGGCCTGAAAAGTAGAAACCACTGCGATGGCTATCAAGCACCATATGAAAGGCCATACGGGATGCTGCATGGATTTGGACAACCTACGCACGATGGTGACGGCAACAAGATATCATATCAAGCTTCTCTTCACAACCTACGTTGATTCGGATGTTACGCCAGCAGACTCATCCCCCAAGTTCAACTCTAAGGCAAATTCAGCCCAAGGTCAAAGCTCTGCATAATGGTAGGCTACACACACGACTCAAAGATGTTGCGGAGGATATGGGATCCCGAATTCCACAGGGTGAGAGCACAATCAGAAGTCATCTTTGACGAAGAAAGAAATGCCCAAATGTCGTGTCAGCATGAAAGCAATGAGATCGACATGGTTGGATTATTAGAAGTTGAGGAATATGTCGAAGAAACAGATACCAGAGATGAGCCTCTCCAAGGACAAGATAGCCAACCTATGCAGATAGCTAAGAGACCCACATCTCACCTGCAAGAAGCTCCTGACGGGGAAGCAAAAAACGCGCCCAGCCGGTGCCTCCGCCAAGATGATCAGACTGCCCAGCGTTTGGCAGCAGTAGCAGAAAACACCCACAGCCAGGGCCTCCACTGAGAGGATCAGACTGCCCGGCGTATGGCAGCACCAATCCAGAAATCATGCCAAGTACTGCCAGCAGCTCCAGGTCCAGCGATAGTGAGTCATGTCGCAAGAAGTCAAGGTAAAGCCTCCGTGGAAGCATTCAGGGCATCAGAAGCCTCTGGAGACTCTTTCACCTACACGGATGATATGGAAAGCCCTTAACGAAATCACTGGAAAAGAGCCATGGAGGAAGAACACACATCAATCCTGCTCAATAATACCTTCTCCGCTCTCAATTCCCGAGAAGCATGGGGTTGTCCCACCTCCAATTGTTCGTTTGGTCGCGGGTTATGTCAAAGATTTCCCCCATATATGAGCGGAAGGCAGCCAACCACTCCCGAAAAGGCAAACTCCTGCTCCTGTGGTACAGCCACATTAGCTGGAATTGTGAAATGTGGCGAGTCGTGACTGGATCAAGAAAGATTATATCATAAAAGAGGTCCCATGACCTGTCATCCTTCACGCCGCAAACATTGTATATCCGTATGAGTCCACGGATGAGTCCCGAGATGAATCCCTTTATACGGTCCCGATCCGACGACAGGCGTTGATTTATTACCCATGTCGGCATTTTTGCCCTAGCAGTTGCCTTCCACTTTTCTTTGCAGCTGCCCTTTAGTGCCATCGCTGTGAGTTGAAAAGAAATCTACATCCGAGGCATTAGCATTATGATACAGTTGCAGGTAGCGGAAGCAAGCCCGGAGAGAATGTACAAAGTTGTGTGGGTTATTGGGTGGGTTTTGGAACAAGAGGCGTTGTTTTGTGCAAGTCATGTGATGACGATAGAGTTGAGAATACTGGCGGTGTGTTAAATACACGAAGAAAAGAGGATGGAGGTGTAGGCGGAAAGAAGGGAAATATATACCGGAGTTCCTACGATTTCTTGGTTCTACTTGTTTCGTTGGTTAACCAACACAGAACGGGCCAGATGTGATTATTATCATGAGTATTTTAAATAGTATAGTTCAACTAACTATATTCATCCTTTACACCATAATTCAGACATTGTAACTTACATCAGCAAAATGTAAATTGGTCCGGAAGCCACACACAATTCACTCAGACACTCCGGTAGGCGCCACCAGTGGTTTTAAGTACTTCCAGATGCTCTCAGGCTTCTCTGGAGCTGTGCAAAGTGCTCTCAGACTCTGCAAGTGCATTCTCAGGTTTTCCTGAAAGCACCTGCAGTAATCGAGGCTTACTCAAGATGCTACAAGATTTTACTATTAGAATTGTCAAATTTTGGAGCTGCTGAAACCTCTGCACAGGTCTGTGGGAGACTTTGAGAGCACCAGAGGCCTCTTGGCCGGTCTGCTGGAGACATCAAGAGCAGCTGACACTACTGCGCAAGTGCTGCAGGACACTTGATGCCAGATTTTCACAGTTCTTAGGTGTTATGGGGGTGCTTAATCACAATAAGCAATACAACATTTATTGAATTAAGTACAACTGCCTATCTAAGATACTCTTTCTTTCCTCGTCTTATCCTCAGAGTCAAACCTCTTGACCCTCTTTTAACTGCACACCGATCTACATGTTCCCAATGTATACTTCTGCTCTCCTGCCAGAGAATTACACATAGTAGGAGTCTAACTACTGTTAGGAGAATTCTTCGAATGGTTAAAACCCTGTAGACAAGTAGCGATGTACTAGGTAACCGATACAGATTAGCTGGCTGACTCTGTATACTACAGTTGAGATGTGGATTAGATGCTGCTCTTCCAATTGAAAAATGATATCACTGAAGATTTTGACGTTGTTCTGGAGTGTGTATCGAGATTGTGTCGCCCTGTGCACAGTCATACAGAGCTTGATCACGGATGTTGATAAGGGACGGAATGATTACAATGCTTACACAGAATTGTTAATAATATTTTATGATTGTCTTCGGTGTTCTGATTGTTGACTGTGGATTGCTACTTGAACCTGTTCTTCTCATTGCCAGAACAATGCCATCTCTTTATAGTTATCTTCAAGGGCTTGTGCACCCACACTTCGACAATATGACAACAATGCCCAGGATAGTGCTATTGTGGTCCTGTCATGCCATTTCCATATGCGCACAGTGATGACATACCATGCATCCCAGTCTGTTATTGTGTTCTTCATATGTGATTGAAATGTGTTGCACTCCAGATAAGAATCAGGCAATCCATTGCACGATATCATGTCAGTTATTCTGTCAGATGAAACTTCAACTTCGATATCTCGCAATCCATTTGTATTAGTAGTTGCAACATCAGCCGATCAAACTTGGCAGTGCGTATGGCACATTGTTGCCTCAATCCTAAAGGATATTGGCCTTGCGTCATAGATTCAACCGGCGACGTACTGTTACGATGCCAACACAGATCTTAACTCGTCAGCTTGTATTGAATATGAGCATCACATTGAAATACATGCTAACTGAAACCAATGTGGAGGGTTGCTTCAGGCCTCCTATCATAAGTCAAAGTCATGATTCCCTCCGTTATGTCATGATTTGGCCGAGACTATTCTCTTTGGCCAATATGTAGCCTAGTGGTTCTAATCACCTGTGGTGATAAGCCAGAGGTCCTGAGTACTTCCATAATGAGTATCGACTGCAGTGTCTGTGAGTCGGATCTATTCCGTGTTTAATCAGACATGTCCCACTAGTTTCAGGAATAATGAATGTGGTCGAATTCTATGCGCATGGCTGAAGCAAACTTCCCCGCTATGGTGACACAATTGCATCCTCAAAAATACATCTACTGAGCAGAGCCATTTTTTTATTCAATCGACATGAAACGCTTGTGTATCCCCACAGAAGGAAACATGACTAGCCAACTTCACAAATCATGAATAGGTGTTATGCGTATCAAGTGACTAGACCTGGAGTAACTCTGTGATATGTATTCATTAGACTATCACAAGTACCATTATCTCTGTTGCAGGAAAACCCCTAACATGAGGGTTCTGCAAGCATGAGGCATTCCATCTGTCATATTTGTCTTTGTTACAGTCAGAAGATTTGCCATATCTTACTATGACATGTATTAAATTGATCTCTCTATGTATATACAGATGGAGAGATATGGATAACAGAGAGGGACTCAACCACCAGCGGCATCATCTGAATGGATTTTTATCACTGGAAGTGTCCAGGAGTGTCTGAGAGGATGTGGAGTGTAAACTGAGATGCATCAATTTCAGGGGAGTATCAGACCCTAGGTAGGCATTCTTGGTTGCCTTCAGAGTAACAGGGAGCGCCGGCACAAAGTCTGGGAGTGCCGACAACATACCTGGGAGAACTTGGGAGCACCGGAGAGCACCGGTGACCAACCTGGGAGCACCGACGGCGACAAGTCCGGGAGCACCAAGAATCTCTGCAGAGCAGTCTGGGAAAAATAACATCTTTTGTGGAAACACTGCTGGTGTGCCTGGAAATCATAGCTACTACTTATCGTTCAATGATTTATAAAACTCGTGTATTCTGTTTGTATTTTCATCTATGTATCTACATATGTATAGAGCTACCATACTCCATCTACATATGGTATATCTGGACTGGCAACAGGTGGTGCTGTAGAGCAATTTGAAGTGCGCGTGAAACTGAGGATAGGGTGAACTCAGAGCCACACTCCGACGCCGTAATCGAGCGAGTTTTGAGATGCACTTGTAGGAGATAATCGAGCACATTTGGTGATACACTTGGGTGCTGTGATCAGGTGAACATAGAGATGCACTCCAGGATCGTGATTGAGTAGTGTGTAGATGCACTTGGAGGGCGTAATCGAGTGAGTTTGGAGATATGCACTCGGAGGCTATCATTGTGCGAACCTAGCTGCCATAATTGAGCAAGCTTGGAGTTAGGCTTGGAGGCCATGATCGAGTGAGTTTGGACACCGTAATCAAGCGAGTTTGGAGATGCCCTTGGAGGTAGTACTCAAGCGAGTGTGGACGAGTACTGGGAGGCGGTCGATGGACTGCGTGCCTGGTGCAGAGACTCTTTTCATCAGTCAGTTTACTCGCAATGGTGGGAATGTGACAAGGTGACTATTTCTGTCAGTTCTCATGGAGAGCTAGTTACTGGCAGTCAATCGTATAGTGAGGCACGCTGGGGGCCGAAGCTACTTCCAGGTGTTAACTCGTAATCATGAGAATGAAGAGAAGACAAAAAATCTTCTATGTATGCTGTACTCAGTGTCAACCCGGAATCATGACATGGAGAGATAGAAAGCAATGAGTTAATTTTGCGTTGTGCGATAATGCTAGAGTTGTGGATGAGAACAACAGAGATGGGCAATGAGGATGAGAACAATGTGGAGGATTACATGCGTATGTGAAAAATCAGGGGTACTACTTGCCCGATTGGGTTTGGAAGACCTCATATCAGTGTTATTACATGGCAGATTGGGATACATTCCTGCTGTATCGGGGATTATAAATTGACTCGCAAACAAAATTCTCTAAAGTCCCAGTCAGTCATGACGATATCACTCATACCCTCTCAGCTCTCTGTTTCTAGTCCTCCATTCTACCATCACCTCAGAACATGAAGTTAAATCATTGTTCTCTATCTCTCCATGCCATAATCAAGAGTTAACACTGAGTACAGCATACACCAGTACAGTATACACTGAGTACTACATGCATTGCATAATGCATCATCCGAAGATCGAATGTCTCCCACTACCAGCCAGTCTCTCATCTCTCGGCAGATCATGTAGGACTCAATTCTGTACATTCACTCAATTATGAGTTAACCAATGAATAGAGTCTCAGTTCCCATCACTCCTCCCTCCCGAAGTACTGCCTCTAGATCGACTGCCTCCCACTCCTCCTCCAATCTTGGACAATCATGGTCTCCAAGTGCATCTCCCAACTCGCTTGATCACAGCCTCGAAATGAATCTCTAAACTCAAACTATTTTGGTCCCCAACGTTTCACAATCAAGGCTGCCAAGTGCATCTCCAGACCTGCTCGATCACGGCTACATAGTGCATCTCAAAACTCCCTCGGCCACGGAGTGCAAGTGAATCTTCAACCTTGATAGATTACAGCTTACAAGTATGTCTCCAAACTCACTTGATTAGGGCCTCGGAGTACATCTGTACATTCCACCGATCACGGTGTGGTGAAGCAGTGGAGAGTGAAGGTAGACGGCCCATGAACCACACTCTGCTGCACCTCGCATGATATCTGAAGGGAAATCCTGAGAAAGAGCAGTTCTAGCTCGAGGAGAATTGGAAGAGGGTGAGAGGATATGAAGGGATACCTGGCCATGGTGAACCACACAAATTGCGTGGTTCTATCAACGCTTGGCAAGTATGTGTGAGGATCCACACATAATGCGCGGATCTACGAGAACTCGGCAACAGTGCATGAAAGCAAGAGCTGGGAAAGATAGAGGGAGCATTTTGTATAATGAAATAATTTCAATCTTACCCCGAGGTCTCCCAAACATATAATACCTGTCACTATGTCCATCTGCATTATCGCTATATCTCCGTATGTATCTACATAGAGAGACTTACATACTACATGCCAGATTGTGATGTGGCAAATCTTGTGACTGTAACAAAGACCAATATGATTGATGAAATGCCTTGTGGTTATGGAACCCTAACAACCACTGGTGTAAGAATATGGCACCACGTTTCCCGCAGAGCTTGTGCAGAGATTTCAGCTGCTCTCAAAGTCTCTCTCAGACCTGGGCAGAGGTCTCAACAGCTCCAAAATTTGACTATCATATTAGTCAAATGTAGTAGCATCCTGAATGCACCTCCCTTACTGCAGGTGCTTTCAGGAACATGTGAGAATGCTCTAGCAGAGTCTGAGAGCACCTTGCACAGATCCAGAGGGGGCTGGGATCATCTGGAAGTACTTATATTCACTGGCAAGAGCCACTGGTGTATCTGGGATGTTTGTGTATGGCTTCTGGACCGAATTACATTTTGCTGTTGGGTATATATTTCAGAGACCCGCGGGTAGATAGACATCATCATATTATATGAAATGCACTCACTATATTTCCCAGCTCTTGGTGTCATGCACTCTTGCCAAGCGGTCATATAGCCATGCAATTTGATTGGTTGCTCACAAACTGTTGCCGAGCGTTCATAAATCGATGGAATTTGTGCGGTTCATTATGGCCGGGTACCGCTTCATATTCTCTCACCCTCTAACAATGCTCCTCGAGCCCGAATAACTCAATTCGAAAAATTCCCTTTGGATGCCGCACCAGGTGGGGCAGAGTGTTGATGTTGGGTTGTCTGCCTTCAACCACACCAAATCAAATGAACTCAGAGATACACTCTGATGACGTGATCCAGTCATATTGCAGATGCACTAGTATGTCCTAATCGAATGTGTTTGGAGAAATACATGGCGGCTGTGACCTAGTAAACAGAGGTATGTACTCGAAGGCCATGATAGAGCAAGTTCGGAGATGCACTGGGAGGGCTTGATCATGCAACATTAGAGGCCGTAATTGCGCATGACTGAAGAAACACTTGGAGGATGTGATCGAGTCTGTTTGGAGATGCAATGGAGGCCATGATCGATCGAGTATAGAGATGCACTTGGAGGCCATGATCGAGCCAGATTGGAGAAGTACGTGCAGGTGGGCAATGTAGAGGAGGTATGTTGCGAGGGAGGCCCGATGGGAGCTGCGATTCTATTCATTTGTTAACTTGTAATTGTGTGACTGTACACAATTGGGTGCCACATGGTCTGCCGAGAGATGAGACACTAGCTGGGAGCAGCAGACAGTCCACTGTGGGATAATGCAACACGGGGTTTATGCTGTACGAAGTGATAACTGTTGATCACGGCATGGAGAGATCGTGAGGGATGAGTTCACTTCATGTTCTTCGGTGATGGTAGAATTGAGGACAAGCAAAAGAGATATGAGAGGAGATGGGGCAAATCATCATCACAAACTGCAACTTCAGATAATTCAATGTGCAAGTCAATGTACCATTTCCGACGCAGCAGGTATAAGTCCCAATCCGGGAGGAAATAACACCAATAGAAGGTCTTCTAATGTTAATTAGGCATGTCGAGTATTAGCAACAGGTCCGGGTAACCTGCCAGTTGTCGACATTGGGACCGCAAAAAACCTATTGGTTCAGTTCCAGACCCATCGAACAACCCAACTCACCGACTGTTGGCAGGCCAAACCTGGACCCGTACCAGTCAAATGGGGGATTGGCCAGGTTAGGCTACACCTGTCTGATGCAATCTCCAGGTCTGCATTTCGGATTTCACTATTTCTCGTTGCATTCAGATATGCTACTGTCAATTGCAACATATTGACATAGGTACATTACTGTGTGTTTTTGATGTATTGGCCACCCTAATGATAAAAACAAACGGAGACAGGCACTCTACCATATCCTGAAAATGAGTGGTAAAAGAGTGTCAATGATGGTTTGTCATGTATCCTGGGTTATCTGGGGGGCAACAAGTTGCACACAGTCATAAACAATGTATTGGCCACCATTATTGGAATCAGAGAAAGCAAAATGTTCTCTACCCCTTCTTGAAAATGAGCGTCAATGCAGTGTGAATGATTTTTGGTCTTGCATCTTCTGTAATATGTGTGGCACTTGCTCACAAGCAACCATAAAAAAGACTCTGGCAGCCATTATAGGCAGATATGTATGGGATATTCCCGCCACATCCTCCGGGACTGTTACATCGTATTTTATTTACGAGCTACCACTAAGTGTTCTTGAGTCTTTTGATATACAAAAACGGTCAAAATGACATATATAGCCAATAACAGCCACATTGCGCATTGATTAACCATAATGCAAGGCCAACAATCGTTGACGCTCCATTGATGCTTAATTTCAAGATGGGGCAGAAAGTCTGTCGCATTCTGATATTTCTATCAAGGCAGTCAATACTTTGTTTTTGACTGTCTGCAACCTATGGCCCCTCAGAGTACCCACCATGCATGACCAACTATCAGTGACGTGCATTTTCAAGATGGGCCATGGAGGGTATCATAATCTGTTCTCTCTATAATGGCGGCCAAAACCTGAGTTCAGACTGTCTGCAACATATCAGCGGTCTGATCACCCAGGATGCAAGACAAAATATCATTGATATTCTGTTGACATTAATCTTAATGTATTGTCTAGTCAATATCAACTGCTATCGATAATTGTATGAATTATTATTTTCACTTATTGGTTACCTTTGTGTCTGGTTGTGACTCAGCCCATTGGCATATCTGATTCCAATATTATTCTTCCATGGGCCTCTCACAGTCTCCCAAAATTCATATACTTAACTGAATATTACATTTTGCCAGCTATGCTGATGTTTATGAATCATGATCCTCATGCGACTGCTCACTATCCTCCCATGATAGTTCTCTAAGCCAAATTTTCAGTTGAGCAATATATAGAATCTGGTGAAAATAGATTGACCTAATCTGTCCTACTTGCTGTTGTTTCCGTTATTCCTCCTTGTTTCCATGTCACTGAGAGTCATCAACCCCTTTTCAGCCTGGTTTATTGGCCTCTGTGTTGGCGAAATCAATCCAGGAACATTTGGTGGGGCACTCACAACCCAGTGCTCTGGGCTGTCCAAGGCCTTAATGTTATTGCCCAGCTCTACATTAGATTAATCATCTGTGTCACAGTCATCTTCGATCTGATTTGCATAATGGAAGGAACCATTTCAGTTATGCCAGTGTCGGTGTCGGAGATACTTTCTGGTGTATTATTCTCGTCACTTTCAGTTGGGCGACGGTTGATTGTTCTGATTTGGCCAACAGTTGCTTGATTTGAGCGTAAGATTACTTCTGTGCTGCGTATAAGTTTTGGCTGCCCTGCCACCTCTGCGAAAAGTCATGGAACTTGGCCATTCTGTGTAATCTGCTTTCCTCTATCTCATTCTTTGATTCCAAGTCATTCCCAGCTTCTTTGGTATCCAATGCTGTGTAATTGCACACCAATATTCCGTTATTGGCTCAAGCAAACTGCCTTACTATGACTTGTCATCGTAATCAATATAGCAAGCATTCCCTGCTATATGAAGACCAGTTTCAGGTGTTTCAAAATGTGTTGAAATACATACTTTCTCAATTATCTTTGCAAAACCTGGTCACATAGCCGTCAACTTTTTGATTCTGGCATTGCCCTCCTTTCGCAGTCTTTGACTCTTCGCAATGTCTCCAGTTTCATTCTCTCCAAAGTGCAAATCGCGCTGATGTGATTCAAAAGACATGGTGCGGCCTTTTACGCTGAGATTGCACATGAATGCACCCAAAGCAATCTGAATGAGGTGTGCCATGCAAGGTACGCAGTTTCTCATTGTAGACCACCCGATGCTGGCGGCCTCAAGGGTGAATTGTAGGTACAGAGCCTTCGAGTAATTTGAAAAACCATTATGAGTCATAATTGCTACTAAATTGCTGTCTGTAACCTTGCAACAATCCAGAAATGTCTTCAAATGTATGACAAGCCTTGCTCGAGGATGCGGACCATTGACCTACTATTCATAATTAACATTTGAAATAGGAAAAGAACAGGCTATCAACCTCGTCCAATGTGAGTTGTACTTCTCACAATGCCCAGATATGATCCATATAGTAAGCTATGACCGACGATATCACCAATTTGTTTGGTGATATCCACCCATCCAAAGCTAAGCTAACTTTATATTTTGATGGTAATTGCTTGGTAATTGCATCCACTGTCAGTGAGTATTCCCTCTGGCAAATGATGCTAAAGGTACTGGCAAGTGGAAGCACCAGGTTACCAAGTACTGCATTAAATGACCGTTATAGATTGAGGTTTGATATAGCATTGCATTGAATGTCAGCCGAGATAAACTCTAACATGAGGTAGCGATTCCATGTATCTTGGTGAAATCCGGTAGTTAGGGAGTTCTTTGCTGCAAGTGTAGAGCACTGAATCTGTCAATTCTGTTAATATATGTAAGATCTAACTGTCAGAGATGAATTTCTTTTGCGAACTTACTATTGTAATTCCACAACTGCCTTACCTCTTCATCCTGGCCAAGGCAGTTTCATCAACGGTTGAACTTGAGAATTCAGAACCATCCGACTCTGTTAATTCGTATAAGTTTATAACACGCGTCTAGGTCAGCAAGAGTTTTCCCATTGAGCTGGTCCGGTGTTCTGATGAATGGCGAAGAACTTTATGATAAATAATACATATGATGCCCAGACTGTGGGTCTCCTCAATTCCGTAATGGAAATAGAATCGCAATGATGCTGCATGAGTTGAATAATGCCAAGCAATGGGACGAATTGAGCACAGATTAATTCAACCCCACCAACTATCAAATATGATTTGTAAAGTAAGATTGGTCACATCATGAATAAAGACACATTCATGTTTGCAAACTATCATAACTTCTAGCAATGGTGTATTTATAGATCGGGAATCCAACATCACTGTAGGAATTTAAAAGTTGTATAATTCTTGATGAGAGACTGTCAAAAGTAACGTTATTGTTGAGTAGAATACTGGTGCTTGAATTATGACTCTTGAGCTACATGCAAGACAAAAGTAAGACCTGTGAGAAATTGCATGCAGAGTTGTGAAGCTGTATACAGGGTCACACTGACTAGACAAACTGTTTAAAATGCTATTTAGGACCAACGCAAGGCATTTCTTTGCTGTGAAGCGTACTGAGCACCACACAATCTGTTGCTGCTCCGCTGACACGCATGTTTAGGATATAGTTGCGATGTTGTGGTAAGCATTTTTGCCAAGAAAGGCAGCCAATAGTTTGATCATAGGTTAGTGACACCGCACAGTCATTTGATCTTCCAAGATTCAAGGCCAAAAATTGTTGACCCTCCATTGACGGTCATTGTTAGGGCACAGTAGCGATGACGTCGGGAACATTTTTGCAATGAAAGGCAGCTGTTAGTTCGATTACGGGTCTATGTCTATGCACAGCATTAGATTATGCAAGTTGCATGACCAACTATGGTTGCCGCATCGTTGCCGCTCCATTGATACTCCATTGATGCTGCGTCGATGGTCTGGTGACAGACTGTTGAAGCACGGTTGATGCACAGTTGACACACGGTTGATGCACAGTTGACGCTCGTATGATGCTCGGTTGACATTTGGTTGATGCTGTATTGACGCTCCGCTGATGCTCTGTTGACAGTCAGTTTTTGGTTATCGTGGCGTTTGTGTCGCAAGCATTTTTAACAAAACAGGCTACCGATAGTTCAATTATTGGTCAATGTTGCCACAAAGCCCTTGAATTTTTCAAGATGCAAGGCCAAAACTCATAGATGCTCCATTGACGCTGATTTTCGGGACATAGTTGGAATGTTGTCACAAGCATTGTGCGATTGAAAGGTGGCTGATTGTTTGATTATGGGTTTATGTCAATGCACAGCCATTGGATAATGCCAGTTGGATGATCAGAAATTGTTGACGTTCTGTTGATGCTGCGTTGATGCTCTATTTTAGCATATAGTAACAATGTTGTCGCAAGCATTTTTGCGAAGAAAGGTGGCCAATAATTTGATCATTGGTTAATGTTGCTGTAAAGCCCTTGGATGTTCCAAGATACAATGCCAGAAATTGTTGCCGCTCCTTTGATGCTAATATTTATGACATAGTAGTGATGTTGTCGCAATGAGTTTTGCAATGAAACGTGGTCGATTGTTCGATGATGGGTTTATCTCAATGCACAACCCTTGCATATGCAAGTTGCATAACCCAGAAGGGTTGGCGCTCCATTGGTGCTCCGTTTATGTTAAGTTTGAGGACATAGTAGTGATGTTGTCGAAAGAATTTTTGCAAAGAGAGGTGGCAGATAGTTCAATTGTAGGTGAATGTTCCCACACTGCCCTTGGATTGTCCAAGATGCAAGGCCAAAACTGTTCACACTATATTGACATTCTTTTTTAAAACATAGTGGCGATGTTATTGCAGAACATTGTTGCAATGAAAGGTGCCCAATAGTTCGTTCATGGGTTAATGTCACCTTATCACCTTTAGACTTTCCTAGATGGAAAGCCAAAAATCATTGATGCTCAATTGATGTTCATTTCTTGGATGAGATAATGAGCATGTCATTTGCTTTGTTTGCTATACTGCTGACCAATATATATACTGTGGCATGAGGTGACAATGCAGCCCTATAATTGTTCAATGTATAAGACCAAAAATCGTTGACACTCAGTTGACGCTCAGTTTGGGATGAGGCAATAAATGATTCATTTGCCATTTCACGTATAATGCCGACCAATACATTGACTGTGCAGGGACGTGACAATGGTGCCATTTGTTTACCGAATGTGTCAGATGAAAAATCTTTGACCCTGTGTTAACATTCACATTATACCCAACGAAAATGCCTTCCTATACTCCATTTGTGTATGGAACAACTCACATACACATTATTGACGTTCAGTTTAGTATTTCTGAGTATTTCTATTAGCCTTCAGAATCTCTGTGGCCTCTCGATTTCTGATCACCTTCAATGCATATTATCTCAGTGTGAGATGACATGGCACCATCCCATTCCTGCACTTTCGGCCAGCAATTTACGGCATGTAAATTATTTCACTAGATTTTGAATAATACAGCTCGACTTCCTCAGCATTCCTTAACCAGCACCTTCTCTTCGATTTCCACAATGTACCATACCCAATTTTGGGTTTATCAACCATGTGCACCAGGTCTGCATGGAGAGTTATTGAGTTGGATGCTTGGATGAATGCAGCATGAAGGTTGTCATTCAGACAGATTCCTATTGAGCACTGAACACTCATTTTATGACTCATATGCCATCAATCATGTCAACTTTGTGAGTATATTTCTTTACGAATATAGCTTTTGTTTTCTAACTTAGCAGTAATTGACAAACCGAAATACAGATTATTGATCTTTTTACAACCTGACTTGGGTTGAAGTATGTTTGCATGGTGTGTTTAACTCTTGCACATACAGAGACGCATTATCACGTCTCAAAATTGGGTCACTGAAATCAAAACAAGGCTGACATACAGCACAATTGGTATAGTAATTGCTTTTCACCGAGATATGATGTCAAAAATTACAATTTGTGTATCTATTCCTCTGCTGATGCAGGAGCCATCACGATGTCTTAATCCGAATCCAATATCTATATAGTGCTTAGCTGACAAGGCTTTGTGCAGGGGTAAATGCTGACGGATTCAACAGGCTTCGCTATCTGAATAAGCGATGAATCGGGCTGCACGGCAGGTGTAAGATTGGTTACTCCAGTGTTTGGCTGTGTCTTCTCAGAACGCAGCTTAAGCTGACTGCATCCTGTTCGAGGAGTCCCTTGCGGTTTTTACAATATTTCTGGGACAATATCAACGCACTTCATAAGCTCTCCAAATGTTGTGGGTGCAGGTGCAGCTGCATCATCACTCATTTGTAGTTTAACGACTGCTGGACTTGCTCAATTGGAATGTACCGTACCTCTTACTTCTTTCACAGAAGTAGTCATCTGAGGCTTCCCATCCTGAATGTGTCAATTCGTCAAGTTTTATCTTCTTCAACCGAAATCTATCCATGTCCTGCTGTACTGTTTTGGAGATCGTGCCCATCACCCAGCCTGGTTCATCATCTTCATGCAGCTTGCCCTGCTCTTTCTCTTCATCATCCTCATCTTACCCATCCTCCCCAGCGTCGGAACTTGCAAGATCGCTCAGACTGTCTCTGATAACAACCATCATCTCATGAAACGTCTTTTCTGGCTCTCTGGTTGTGTATCCCGGGTGTTCAGCTGTTATAGTAATTTCCTGCCCTTGTTGAATTGCTGCCTCTGGGTCTTCAACTTGCTTTCTTGCCCCTGCGGTTTCTCTCGCAACACAAACTTTGATCCATTTCACACTCTCTACATTGCAGAAGAAATGTAATTCTTGCCATTCCTCAGCCGCTGGTTTCTTTATGATCACAAGCTGCGCAGTGCCCCGAGGACTCGGACTCTATCCCTCTCCAAGCCGATCTTGGCTTCATTCGCTTTATGACATTGTTGGGTGGATCACTTCATTGATTTACCATATTTGCCTGCTGCATAGGGTGAAAAGTTCTTTTTCGGAGGATCAACCCTTACAGTTTGTGTTGACTTTGTTGTTGGGCGAGATACTGGATGTTGTAAGATATGGACATTATGGAGGCACACTGCGTCAGTAATGTCAAGGTTAGTATATTTAATCACCGTAAACAAAGCAAAATCTGCCTTTTGACTGTCAATAAGATGGGGATAGTTGGGCTAACCATACAACATGACATGATTTGTAGAGTCAGTTTTATGTAATATTCCGGGGATTGTTTGATAGAAACATCCGGAGATATCATTTCCCTCAAAAAATGTTGCATTTATATCTGACAATCTTGATATGTTGGCTGTCGTATACTTCAATATGTTCCAGTAAACACACAAACAACATCCGACCTACTTATCCCACATTGTGTGATGCGGTGAAATCTCTGAAACTTGCATCAATACGTAGCAGGATACATCTCGAGTACAACATACAAGTTGGCCTCTATTCATTTTATTCTGACATGAAGCTAACACTATATTCCTTAGGACTTTGCACTTCTTTTCGTTATCATATTCCTCTTCTATTCCACACCACCAAATCATGGCTGCACAAATTCCTCATCCAGGTAACCGCTGATTTGAATCAAGCCGATGAATGGGCGCTTCATCCAATTCTTCACTCATTGGCACCCCACACAAGCATATACACCCCTTAGTTCATCGTGATGCTGCCAATACAAGCACCAAAAATATGACCCAGGATGTACATTTAAAGATTCTGTCCGTAAGACCGGAAGCAACAAGACCAAGAAGCATCATGCAATTGGATTTAAGTAATACCAGATTTTGGTAAATTGCTGTCAATTGACAATATAACAGACAGCTAGTGTGTGTAGCGAGCTATGTGATCGATTTATCGCTGTCCGTAATGGAAAATCTCCATTGTTGAGCTTGACATTTGTCTGCACAGTCTGTGACATCGAACATCATGATATTTGTAGCTCTGGGATTTGTGCGGACGAATTTTGTCATAAGCATCCCAGGGAGAGGATGAAATGGTATTCAATTAACATTGAGGAGGCTACAGAAGCGTATATTGTTGAGGTACTAGCCCAATCTTATTGTTAGAAGCCACAACTAATTTCTTGAAGGTTTTCAACATGTCTGCTACTATGGCAAGCCAAGGAGGTCAGGTACAGCTGGAACAGTCTGACATGTGACTGGCAGTGACTATGGCCTAAACGGCCAGAGGAGAGCTTTTGCGCACCGCAATACAGGAAACACAATATCTGATCAAGGAACCTCGCACTGATGTCTGAGAAGACAAGAAGCGGGGAATTCAGTTTGCTGTGCAGAACATGGTGAAGGCTGCGATAGAATGACACCCGGCAATGCTTTGTCAAAACCACCCGGACAAATACCTTCCTTTCAAAAATGGTACCGGATACAATCTGCAGACACACTGGAGCTGCTCAGGAACAGATCCAAGTTCACCCAACTGATACAGACAGCCGACTCCAGGGCTGATGCCACCTATCTGCAGCATGCCACCTGCGCCGCCCAGCAACAATGCTGAAGCTCAATGTCCCCAAATTGTCAACTCGCAGGCTGGATATGAGTATTTACATTCTTCTCTTGCCTGAGCTGAATTCTTTACTCTGAATGCATATGCCCAGGATAGCCAGCATGATACAGATGTTGCTCAAGATATGCTGACTGATCAAGGAACATCCACTGGTTAGTACACTATCTGCTGTATGTTGATGCAGCTAACATCTGTTTTGAAGACAAAAGCAGCATATTGAGCGAACCTGCAGGTAACAACAAGCATTGATCAAAACTACCTGGATTTTTGAGTGGGTAATTATTTACAATTAGCGAACACTGTAAAGTATATTGTAAATGATATATTTATATAGATTACTAAAAAACAATGTAGTGATCAAGGAGAAAGTAAATGAAAATGCTAGAAAGACTGCAAAAACAATGTGAATGATAGACTACACCAAATCAAATGATTGCACATTGTGGATACGCCTGTGGCAAAATGAGCCTCCATGGTGTGTCAATACTTTTAGATCATGTAAGTCTGATAATTAGTAAGTGATTTCGTCCTTATTATTCCTAATCGACGTATTGGCTGCTTGTATAGGTACAATTTATTGGGACCGGCTTTGTACTGCACCTTGGAACTGGGCGTTAACGCAGTGTTCACGATTATTGGTCTTGTAAGCAAGGTAATTGTATAGTGATTCAATTGCTGTATAGGATGACAGAGAGATTGGCTGCATTTATAGGCAAAATATGTTGTGACGAACCTGTCAAGATGATTAATTGATTGATTCTAAGTCTAACATGATATGTTGACTATATAGTTGCCGCCAGCCCTAACCCACCGCCATGTGATGACGTATACTACAAAGACTTGGTCTAACACTCCTTCAGGGCATTGTCACGTTTGTCAATCACTAAGCCATTGAAAAACAGACAGAAAACAAACAGATGACAGAAGACAGAAGCCAAGCCATGCCATGCCCTGGACTCCTCCCAAACAACCATTCTCCCGCTCATGCTTCCTAAGCTCAGTTGTCGATTTTGCTCTCCCCTTCAACGGACTGGACTTCCAATCAACTGCTCCTCCGAAGATGACACACAGTCTTGCTGTATGTGATCAGTATTGCATTGAACAACAGTATCGAAGGTACAGCTCGAACCAGGTAAAGCGTCATTGATTTTGGTATGCAGTCTCTCGGTCCCAATCCTGGGTTGTGCTGTCGGTTTCGGTGTTGTGTCGAAATTGGCATAACCTGTTATATGGTGGCGCGTCCAAATAGGAGACGCTTCTTCATGGTGATGTTGACTTCCGCTCGACAAACAAAGTGGAAGTGTTGATGGTGGTTTCACTTTTGAACGCAAGGGCTCATAGCCGGTTGTATGGTGGCGGATTCTCACGTAGTCGAGTGTTTGTTGGTGCCTGTCGATGTCGCTGTTGGTGTAGACATTGTAGAGGCATCTCCATAGCTGTAATTCAAATTGGAGACGCTTCTCCGAAGGTCGCTCTTCCTCAGCTAGCCCTAGGAAACACATTCCCATTGATAATGGATCCCGGTAGATGGCCTCCCGGGTGGAGGAGGGGTTGTCGTCATTGATTGTTTAGGGTGAAAGCACACACTGTACAGCTAACAAAGCTTCCTCGTCCTCACAGTAAAGGAGTCCACAGACTTCTTGGATTCATGGCCACAATTGCTACCGCTGGACTCTGCAGTCGGTCACAAATCACATACCCAGTGCACTGTAGCGGCCCAACTGCCGCACTCACCAGTGGTTTTGTGTGTGTTTTCCAACATCTCCCAAGTATCAGCAGTCCATTCCCCACCCATTGCTTATCGACTATCCAAATGCCGTACTGTATGTTGATCTGGTTGGCTTGCCATCGGTTGACCTGGTACGAAATCGCTTTGAACGCACCCAAATGATTCCGATGTTTACCCGAAATCATCCTGATGCTGGCGATGATGACCCGAACTCATTCTGATGATGCCAATGTTGAGCCGAACTACTCCCAGGGTGTTGATCTGTGTGCCTCCGAGGGTGTTGATGCAAGCGCCTCTGAGGGTGTTGATCCAAGCTCCACCGACGGTGTCGACCCGATGCTGACCAAAACTCAAGCCAAACTATTCTCCATATTCTTCCCAAACGTATCCTGTCGATGTGTCATTTGGTTGCAGTAATCTTGTAGATGTGTAGAACTCAACACCGCGGCCATCAGAGCCATCATAGCAATTGTGGCCATCGCAGGCCTCTAAGCGGTTGAGTGAGATTTTGTCGAGAGGAGGCATCTGAGACTTTTGCATTGTGGAATCGCCATCCTTAGTCTGTAGGGTGTCCTGATCTGGGATGGGTTATGAACGCATCCAGGACCCGGTGGCGTTGCTGTTATGAAAGTTCTCGAGTTGACTGATATCTCCGCTTGATAGTTGTGGAAAATGGTATCCAGATCGTGGTCGCACTCAGGCTCCTATCCTGTTGTGATGAAGCTGTCGAGACACTTGATTGATTGAGTCAAAGTCTAAAATGACATGTAGCCTGTATAGTAGCCACCAGCCCTAACCGACAGCCACGTGATAACGTACTCTACAAAGACTTGGTCTAACGAAATAGCAAGTGACATGGTCACTGCCCCATTCTGAAAATGAGCATCAACTGAGTGTGGATGATATTTGGCTTTACATCTTGGGTTATCTAAGCATTGATTTGTGATAGAAATTCATGTACAATGTATTGGTGGCATTTTCTTGTAAGAAAATGCATAAGATATTTATTATCCTATCCTATAAATGAAAGTCAACAGTGTATGAACATCTTTTAGTCTTCTAAGTCATTTAATTGCAAAGTGATCTGGTTGTGGTTCGGCATAATGGATGTATTGGCTGCCTTTATAAGTGAAAATGACAGCAACATGGTCATTGCAGCATTCTGAAAAGGAGCGTCATCTGAGAATCCACGATTTGTGGCTCTGCATCTTCGGTTGCCTAAGTGGTGATTGGGTGCGGACATCCATATAACAGATATTAGCAGCCTGTACTATCCAAAGCAACAGTGCCATGCTGCATGCCCCATCCTCAAAATGTGTGTCAACGAAGTCTCAATTATTTTTGTCTTCCATCTTTCATAATTTAAGTGTAGCTCTATCTGAATAATACCCATATCATGTAATGGCCGCCTTTTCAACATAAGCAGAACATGATATGTTTGTTACCCCAACTTGAAAATGAGCGCCAATGGTAAGTCAACAATTTTTGGTCTTGTATACACTATAATCAAGGCATCGCAAGGATAAATGTGATCATAACAGAACTACTGACCATCTTAGTACTTCTAAATACAAAACCCACAAGGAAAAACATTGATTGCAAAGGAACCGATGTCGCAACCTGCAAAGTGATCAAAAAGAAATTCCTCGATGTGAATTGAGCCATTTTGACCAATTACAATTATCAAACAGCAAAAGCAAGAGCATTATATGAATCTTCAGACGTACCCGCTGGACACTCCCGCAGACAACCAGGCCATTTCAGTCGATTTGGAAGATGTCTACTGAACCATACTTGATTTGACAGTTTGGGTGCATTGACAACCCTGATGGTGTATTTCAGGACGGTTCAGTTCCGACCCAGATGGAGACAGAAATCAGTAGTTTGGAACCATTGCTAACACCACACATGTCTGTGCCATGATTTCCCATATCTGCTTGTAAGCTCCACATTGTTCCCTCCTTTACCCCGAATCTCTCTTTCTTGTCCAAAACTCTTCCATCATTGCAAGAATACAATGTTGAGTTATCCCTCTCAATCTACCATTGCAATCATCATAAGTTGACACCAAGTACAGCGTCAGTCCCGGAATGTTTGTCTTCACTTTCTTTCACATGATTACAAGTTGACGACTGAATGTAAGTGCGTCTTGTGGGGTGCGTCCAAACTGAATCGACTGCCATTAGGCAGCTCGCCATAATAGCTCAAACGTAAAGTCACCTCTTTATATTCTGATGGTTGTGAGTTGACTAACTGATGAACCGAGTCTTAGCACCTGGTGGGCTATCTGTTGACCACCACCAAGTACCCGTTCAATTTCACTCAACCACAGCCTCCAAGGATATCTCCAAACTCACTACATAATGGTCTCCAACTTTGCAACATCAAGGCTTTCAAGTACATTATCAATCTTGCTCGATTATGGCTTCCAAGTTCATACAATCATAACCTCCAAAAGAATCTCCAACCATGCTCCATTACGGCTTCGGGGTGGATCTCTCAGTTCACTTGTTGCCAGCCTCCCAACTTGGGCAACTACTGCCTCCAAGGTTGCACAAGCATGGCCATCCAAGTGCATCTTCGATCTCGCTCAATCACCGCCTCTAAGTTCGTATGATCACGGCCTCACAAGTGCATCTCCATACTAGCTCAATCACAGCCTCCCAGGGAAGGTTTAGGTTCACTAGATCATCATCTTCAGGCGCACTGGGAATTGCTCCCAAGCACCGTCTGCACCCAGTCCTAATTTACCGTGTGTAGATGGGTAGCTATAGACATACATAGATATATAGATACATAGATACATAGATACATAAATACATAGATAGATAGACACATCGATACAGAGATGAGAATGCGATCTGAACACAGGGGTTTTGAAAATCATTGAATGATAAGTAGTAGCTATAATTTCCAGGTGCACCGGCAGCATTCCCAACAAGCTGTTGTTATTCCCAGACTGCTCTACTGAAATCTGAGGAGCTTACAGAGTTGTCGCCAGGACTCCCAGGTGCTCCCAGGCTTGTGGAACGGGGCTCCCAGGCTTCTTGTCAGCGCTCCCAGGCTTGTTGTCGGCCCTCCCAGGCTTGTCGCTGGTGCTCCCAGGTGCTCCAAGGTGCACCCAATGTTCTCTCAGGTGTGCCAATGTGTTCCCAAATCTATCACAATCACACCTATGGAACTCCTGTACCAGTAATCAGAGATCCCGGTTAATCTGATGGCAGGTAGGAATGCCCTCCTCGCATCTGATACTATCCTGATATTGACACATCCAAGGTTACACTCCACATCCTCTCAAACACTCCGGGAGGCTTCCAGTGACTAAAATACATTTTGCTGATGTATAGTGACATGGGTGCTGACCCTAATGTTTGTCATCTGGCTGTAACATTGCCTACCACTCTCTTATGCTGACATCCACTCTGATGACTATTTGCCCTATGCCATTGCCAATGTCTGATATATTCAACGCAGGGATATTTCAGAGAGCTTTCTTCCAGATTGCCACAGCTTTGATATCTGCTGTCTCCCATTGGAACATGATAGCTTTCAGGAACATCTGGCAAAGCGAACCTGCAACAACTGCATACTCACAGATAAATATTCAATAGTGTGTGGAAAGCACTCAACACATCCTCCACTGAGTGTGGATCTCACACTCGGCCAAATTCCATACATTGTTGTCCATTTCTGGTTGCGGTCAGCATCCCACCTTTCGACTGATACACCTCACTAATCATTCTCTATTCTAGCATCACTTCGTAATGACTCCGGCAATATTGGCTCCAGCATACATCTTATTGGCAAGAATCCTATTGAAATTTGCACAGTGTTTCATAAGATACAATTCAATTGCAGCCAGCACATGTCTTGCTTCCTCCCTGTTGCAACTCTTTCGACCTTTCACTTCAACAACGACAATCAATATTTGGGCAATTGAGCCCAGCAGTATATTTAGTATTTTCTGGAATACTCAGACAAATGCTGATAATGAATTGGTAGCTCTCTGGATCACTCTGGTCCGCCAGTACATGCCTTTAGTTGACTGAAAGGCAGTTTCGTTTTTACTATCCCCATGGAATGCATTTTGGTTATATGCAGAGTGAACATTAATTGGTAAAGAATTGTGCAGTCTAGCACATGCACAGGAAAACTAATCTAAATTCGGCCGTATTTTGGCATCTTACTATTGATGTTAAGATTGTGTTCATGGTTGAAATGATGGTAATGTACATCCCATTCTATGTCGCAAGTACAATTGAAGCTTTGCAGTAGGGACCCCCAGCAGATTCATATAAGCCCTGCTGATCAAGCTCCTGTATCATGACATTTTCCTCGGGATTGGTTTCCTGGGTATTTACAATCTAATGTCTGTCCAGAACTTTCAACTAGCATCCAGCTTGATTCAATGGGATAGCTTGATCAGATTACTCATCATTCCCAACTTCTCACATGTCAATGACGGAGTGTATGCTTTGCTGAGTAGAATAACCCAAAGTGCTTCCTTTCACCTTCAGTATGATATGCTGCCTGTCTGCAACTCTTGTACTCGCTCCAGAGTTAACATTTCATTGATTTCTCCAACAACAAGGGTCATTTTTGCGCAACACAATCATAGCTGCAGTGCATAATGACTGCTTTGGTACTTGTGTCTAGGTTGCACATTGGTAACTCAAACTATAAGGCAAAGGGTTGTATTTGACTAAGGTTTAGACTAATGTTATATTATAGAAACTCACATACAAGAAGTGTTAGCAATGGGTCCAGGCAACCTGCCAGCAGCCCAGGTTGGGGCAGGAAAAACTGTTCGGATCAGTTCCAGACCCATCCAGAAACCTGACCTGCTACTTCTTGGTGGGCCAAACCCGTACCCATACCCATCAACCCGCAGGTTTTGCAGAATTTGGCTAGACCTGATGGTTCCAATCTTCGGTTTTCATGGTGAGGTTGTCTATTTATGTTCACATTCAGATATCCTACTATTAAGAGCAAAATATTACCTTTGGTACTTCATTGTCTTTGTGTGTTGTATTTGCTTCCTTTATATTCAAAGCGATGAGAGACATGCTCCCTCCTGCATCTTCGAGTTGAGTGCCAACAGAGTGCGAACAATGTTTCGACTTGCATCATGGGTAAGATTAGCGGTAGTGGACAGCAGCATCGAAAGTTGTGGCAGTTGTTAACCTGCAAATGGATCAGTTTGCACCTGCCTCTGCACTTACAACATTTGGCGAGCTCATGGAGACACTTGATATTGTCAGCGAAAATCGCAAATGCCACAAGGAACATCCTGAGTGGAATGCAGTCATATGAGGTTAGGTTCCAAGAAACCAAAGTCGGATATATGCATATCATCTCTTCCACAGGATGCGGTGCCCACATGTTTACTGATCACAAATTCGAATCCTGTAAAACCCGAATGCTTTTACCCTTGCATAGTGCCTGCATAGCTAATTACCACATAGAAATCGGATTCAGAAAATGAAATTATACTGGCTCGTTCGTAGTCACTATATTTGATAAGGAAATTGTGATTTGTGACGACATATCTCCATGAAAAGCAATGGGTGCATCAATTTTGCTATGTGCTAGTATTTGTTTGATTTCAGTGACCAAATTGTGAGACAGCATAATTCATCTGTGCGTGTGCAGGGGTGATATGGGCAATACTGAAGTTCAATAGTCCAAACCAAGTTTATTGATGATACATCAACCTGATATTGTCTTGCCTGTTACGGTCAAGTGAAAACACGAAAACCGAATTAGAAACAAAATTCAACAACAAAATGTAAGTCAGTGATGTAATTCAAGTCATAGAAGGAGCGGTCAATTCATGTAGTGAACCTGTATGAATGACCACTATCATGTTGCATTCATCCATACATCCAACTGCATAACTCTGCTCACAGACCTGGTGCACTTGGTTAAGATTTTGAAAATTGCTAATGGTAGGTTATGGAAAGAGAGGTGAAGATGCTGGATAAGGAAAGGAGAGAAAGTTGGGCTAAATTAATCAAAAATTAGTGGATGGATCTACATGCTGTAAATTGCCGGCTGAAAGTGCGGGAATATGACTGTACTATGAGATCTATCGCTCAGATAACGTATGTAACAGAGGATCAGGACTTGAGAGGCCACAAAGCTTTTGGATGCAACTGAGTATTCATAGATATGATACATTGGCTGTCAATAATGACTATATGATTATTGGTATGAAGTGATTGACCTCACAACAACTGTTAGGATACGATCATCGTGAGCATCAATGGAGTGTCAACAATTTTTGGTCTTGTACGTAAGGTATTTGGAAACTGATTTGCTTGATGTTATGCATAACCAGCATATTGGCAGCCTTGATAGGCAAAAGAGAAGGAAGCATGGTCACTGCTCCATTCTGAGAATGAATGTCAACTGAGCGTCATTGATTTTTGGTCTTGTATGTAAGGTAATTGGAAAGTGATTTGCTCGCTGTTATCTATAATCAACATATTGGCAGCCTTCATAGGCAAAGCAGAAGGCGATATATTCACAGCCCCATTCTGACAATAAGCGTCAACAACGGGTCACCAAATTTTGGAGTTGCATCTTGCATAATCCAAGGGCTGTGCTATAACAAGTACCTATCAGCAAAGTATTGGCCGCGTTGATTGGCAACACGGTTAGTGTTGATGTTGCTATGATCTAAAAATGAGCTTCCACAGAGCATCAACAATTTTGGGTGTTGCATCTTGTATAATCCAAAGGCTGTGCTACGACATTTACCCATATTCAAAGTACTGGCTGCCATCATGTGCAATATGATTAGAGTTGATGCCGGAAATACATAACAATGAGCTTCAACAGAGCGTCAATGATTTTGGGTGTTGTGTCTTTTATATTCGAAGAGCTGTGCTACATCATTCACCCATAATCAACGTATTGGCCGTCCTTATGTGCAATATGTATAATGTTGATGCTGCTACCATCTAAAAATGTGTGTCAAAGGAGTGTCAAGAATGTTTGGTATTGTAAGTAAGTTAATTGGAAAGGTATTTACTAGCTGTGATCCATAACCAACATATTGGCAGTCATTATAGGCAAAAGTGAAAGCGGCATGGTTTCTGCCCCATTCTGAAAATATGTGTCATTGGAGTGTCAATGGAGCATAAATAGAGTGTCAATGATTTTTAGTATTGTATCTTGTATAATCCAAGGGCTGTGCTACAAGATTTACCTATAATCAAAGTATATACCACCTGGATTGGCAATATAGTGTATACCAATGTCGCTACACCTCAAAATGAGCGTCTACAGAGCGTCAACGATTTCAAGTATTGCATCTTGTATAATCCACAAACAGTGCTATGACATTTACCCATAATCAATGTATTGGCTGCCTTTATGGGCAATATTATTAGTGTTGAGGTTGCTACCACCTAAAAATAAGCATCAACAGAGCGTCCATGCGGTTTCGTATTGTAAGTTCAGTAATTGGACAGCGATTTTGTTGCTGTAATGCATAACCAATGTACTAGCAGCCTCCATCAGCCAAAGAAAAAGCGACACGTTCATTGCCCAATTCAGGAAATGAGTGTCAACAGAGCGTCAATGATTTTTGGTATTGCATCTTGTATTATCCAAGGGCAGTGCTATGACATTTATCTATAATCGAAGTATTGGCCGCCTGTATGGGCAATATGGTCACTGTCAATGTGGCTACCACCTCAAACTGAGCGTCATCAGAAGGTCAACGATTTTTGGTATTGTAAGTATGGTATTTGCAAAGTAATTCACACACTGTTAGCTATAATCAAGGTATTGCCAGTCTTTATAGACAAATGAAAAAGCGACACAGTCAGTGCCCAATTCTGAAAATGAGCGTCAAAGGAAGGTCAATGGTATATCAACATTTTTTGCCTTTGCATCATGGGTTATCAAAGTGGCGACTGGTTGAAGACATCTAGAAATAAGTTATTGGCCACCATTAGTTGTAAAATCTGAAGCGGCACGCTCCCTGTGCCTGCCTGAGAATGAGTGTCAAAGAAGCGTCAACGATTTCTTGTCTTCCATCTTGGGTAATCTAAGTGTGGCTTTGTAGCAGTAATTCATATATCGTGTAATGGTGGCATTTTCAGGTAATGCAGTACATGACATCTTCATTACCCCATCATGAAACTGAGTATCAACTGAGTATCCACAACTTTTGCTCATTCATATTGGGTAATGGAGACATCACATGGATATTTGAGCTCATAGTAGAACCATGGACTTCCTAGATGGTCAAAAATACAAAATATTAAAGCAGAAACATGGATTCAAATATAATCCATATCGCGATCTGCAAAACATGCAAAATGTGATGACTGGATATTAAATAATCAATTTTGATCAAGTAGTATTATCAAATAGCAAAGGCAAGAGGGTTACACGTATTCAAAGATTCACTTGCTGGACTACCGCCTAACAACCCGCCAAGTTCAGACAGGATAGGAGATGTCTAATGAATGGTATCCGAATGGATGTTCGGGTCCATTGATGACCTGGGCCACCAATCTGGTGGCGGTTCAGTTCCGACCTGGACCCAGACCAGAAGCGATGGTCCGGAACAATTGCTCACAGTACATAGAAGCTGTGAATTTTCTCCTGTCTTCCCACTATTGTTTCCCCACAGCCTCATCATTCATTGACCACTTCTTTGCAACCATCGTACTACCTAACTGTCAGACTGCCAGTTCTTCTTCCTTGTTCCGCACATTCTCCCAGTCCATGCCTGTTCTCATCGGCCTCGTCACTCTCTTTCATAGCCCCTCTGTTTGAATTGACATTTCTCTTGTATCCTAAATGTTTCTTAAGGCTCTGTTCTGTCATATCAGCCTGCCATACTCCCTGCTAGCACCAGCTTTCTATCCACTGACTGATTTTCTTTTCCTTTTGTACTATGTGAGCTCTTTTACATCCACTGTATCCTCTCACAATACTCAAACATTGTTCTGTTGAGGTGCGAGGCCCTATCCTTCCAGTTACCCATATATTAAGTAGGTGTATCCGGAATTGCTGGCAAACCTATGTCTCTTGTTTACTGGAAAAGAAGCATAAAACATTAGCTGCTCAGACCAATTGATAGCAGAGATGGTGATCTTGTAATTACCATCTGTCAGGTTCCTCTCACACTTTTGAGTTCATCTCTACCAGGGCTAGCCCAAGGTAGCTTGATCTGATCTGAAATTGACCTAACTATGAGCCATGGGAATGACATCATCCAGTATGTCGACTGGTATGGATTGAGCCACATTTGTGAAATGTGACATGATGCCATCCACTGTAATTATCGTTCAGTTGGCTCATTCCCACCCAATGTGCTGCTATCTGGCTACATCTTCTCCAATTATGCAGTTTTCACATCCACTATCATGAAGTGTGTGTATCGTGCATGCAAATATCTCTCTGAGAACAGTTTGAGTGACTATGCACAAACAGAATTCAGTCCAGCTGATGAAATCTGGCATGCTGGAAAAGGTGGCAATGTATGCAATGTGAAATTTCTTGTCAATTGCTGAGGTCCTACCAGCAGCTCATTTCTCTGTGGGAACTGGGATTATTTTGGCTTCTGGCTGTATTTGAGAGGTATATTGGCAGCCTTCTCTTTCATGATGGGGAAGAAACTGTTATCCAGTTCGCGGCATCTGTGGAAGATGGAGTATCTGGTGTCCAGGGCCAGTGCTGTCGTTCATGGGAATATCCAATCTATTGTTATCTTTGGAGTCATACTGTCCAAGGAACCAATTTCGGCCTATTGCCTTCTAAATGGCACCGCATTTTGAATAGTTCATTTTGCTTCAGTACTACAAAGTATTGATAATGGCAGCACATCTTCCTTAATACGTACCCACTTGGATTCCCACATACTTACCTTGCCAATCCTCCTCATTCTCTGATCCAAGAATATATTTCAGGTCTACATTCATGCAACAACCAACCAGTTCTCTCTCTCTCCCTGTATTGATATTCTTCTCTCTCCTCCACTGTATCACATCCTCCTGTTGTTCCGCTCTGATCTCGCGTGGATCCTATTCTCGATCATTATCCTCACAGGTCGATCGCTGGATAAAGTCGGAATTTCTTTCTTTCTGCCAATCCTTCCCTACTGACTGACAAAAGCATTATGAGTGGATTTCCAAAAGCTGCCATCCCCGAGCAAAAGGCAGTGAGGAAAGCACTGGCTCACTGACACAGCTCTGATTTTACTATGTGCTGCAGCGGTGGTGGCTGCGGTATAGCAATAGTGAATGCTTCTTCTCCGCACTGCCCTTTCAAACCTAAATTGTTTCATTACTTTTGCATTGACAACAACATTCTTTGAGATCAATATCTCGAAACTTTCCTTCCCTTACTTGCCTGACTTGTGAAGCTAGTCACCCATGATCATTCGGTGGGAGTATGCACTATCTGTGGTCACTATGGATACCGTGACAGAACTTGCCGATGTGTCCTACCTATTGACAATGCACTTCAGGACCTAACTAATGCCATGGATATGGTTCGTAATCTGTTGACAGATGGTGGTAAGCTGGACTGTTGGGTCCACATGGAGGTGGGAGGAGTAATGGTTTGTATAGAGGTGGATAGTCAGCTTCGATGGTGTGTGCCCTGGTAGTCTGTTTGCTTCCATGACGGAGCATATGTGCTTTACTCATCTGGAATGTCCAAGTCTCTGAGACCTTTATTATATTATCCATTTCAGTGTAGATTGTAGTTTTCACCATACCTCTGGGAATTTCCTCACTGTATTGCACTGTCCCTGGCTTTGTTCGGTCAGAACTGCTGGAAGATTCAATACGAGTGGAATTTGTTGGAGTGGAACATGAGCTGCATCTGGGAATGCAAATACTTATGGATCTGTATATACTTCTGCTGAGCCCAGAGGGGCGATGGCATCAGCAGTGGCACCTGTGGCAAGAATGTACTTTCTGCATGTGTTGTATACAAATGTGGAGGGGTCACTAGGATATATTTCAGGCTTCTTTACCACTTTTACTCAGAAATATCTTGGGAGGGTCACAAGTAATGTATCCACCTGTGAGTCCTCTGCCACAGCTCTCATGTTGAACATAATACAGGTGATGTTGTTCTATGGAATGATATATGCATTCAGGCTGAAGGTGTCTCATTGCAGCTCATTGTTGCAAGGATTCTTCAGACACAATGTTCTAGTGATACAAATTTGTGATATGGCCTGGCAGAATGCATCTGTCTATTCCTTTGGTAACAACTTCTGGTGATTTTGGGAAAAACTAACCATCACTTCCATTGCCGTGTAGATTAATTCAGAGCAGTAGACGAAGAAGGTTGTGGTGACATCTTCTGCAGTCTGGTTTGTCACAGTGGAAAATGAAAGGCCTTTGTGTACTTCAATGAATATTGTAAAATCCACCCCTATGAAGGCTGGTGTGTGTATTGTTCCCCCACAGTGGCAATTGTCTCCTTTTCTTAGTAATCGCAAGTGCCAAGCACTCCATAAATTGCCTTTGTTCTTGAACATAGTTGGATATAACATTGATGGAAAGTCTGACATTACATCAGAACAGTGTATTTTCGTCACTGGGAGCCTCCAGGAGTGTCTGAGAGAATTGGGAGTATACACATAGAAGCGTGAATTTCAGAAGAGTATCAGACCCTAGGAGGGCATTCCGGCTGGCCTTCAGTGTAACCGGGATTTCAGATGACTGGTACCAGAGTACCATGGCAGTGATTGGGATAAGTTTGGGAATACGTCAGAGCACTGGCGACAAACCTGGGAGCACCGGCCACAAGCCTTAGGGCGCCGGCAAGAAACTTGGTAGAACCTCGAATCACTGAAGAGCAGTGTCGGAAGAACAACATCCTGTTTGGGAACACTGCTGGCGCACCAGGAAAACATAGCTACTACATATCATTCAGCGATTTTTAAAACTTTTGTATTCAGTTTGTATTCATATCTGTGTATCAATGTATCAATGTATGTATATAGCTACCAAATATACACACATTACATCTCGACTTGCTGCTGGCAGGGCTTGAGGGCAATTCTAGGTGTGCCTGAAGCTGATGATCGAGGGAATTCAGAGATGGAATGGGAGGCCATAATCAAGTGAGTTCAATGATGCACTTGGAGGCCGAAACCGAGTGAACTCAGAGATGCACTTGGAGGCCGTAGTTGGGCAAGTTTGGAGATGTACCTGGAGACCGAGATTGAGTGAACTCAGAGATGCAATTGGAGGCCATGATCGAGTAGGTTTGGAGATGAACTTGCAGGCCGAGATCGAATGAACTCAGAGATGCAATTGGAGGCCGTGATTGAGCAAGTTTGGAGATGCACTCGGTGGCAGAGATCAAGTAAACTCAGAGATGCCTGTGGAGGCCGTCATCGAGCGAGGCTGGAGATGCACTTGGAGGCTGTGATCAAATGAACCCAGCGATACGATTGGAGGCCATGATCGACTGAGTTTCAAGACGCAGTTGGATGCCCAGATTGAGTGAGCTCTGAGCTGCACTTGGAGGCCGTAATCCAGTGAGTGTGGAGATGCACTTGGCCATGATAGATTCAGATTGTAGAAGTCCTTGGAGGCGGTCAATGGCAGGCATGCCGGGTGCTAAGACTCAATGCATCAGTTAGTTACTGTAACTTGCAGTCATGGGAACGTGACAAGGTGACTCTACCTATGAGCTCTAATGGAGATCTGGCTGGTGGCAGTTGATCTTGTGAGGAGACACGCCGGAAGCTGAAGGTACATTCAGGGGTCAACTTGTAATCGTCAGAATGAAGGAAGACAGACAATCTTGAGTGTGTGCTGTAATCGATATATGTTGTACAAAGTGTTAACACATGATCATGGCAGGGAGAGATGGAGAGGGATAACTTAACAATGTGGTCTGCAATAATGGTAAATTGACTCGCACACAAAATTCTCTAAGTCTCAGCTTGTCATGCTGAAATCCCCCAAATCCTCTCATCTCTCTCTTTCTTATTCTCAACTCTACCATCACCTCAGACCACAAAGGTAAGTCATTCTTCTCTGTCTCTGCATGCCATGATCATGAGTTACCACCGAGTAAAGCATACACTGAGTACTGCATGATCCCAAGATCGACTGTCTCCTGCTTCCAGCCAGTCTCATCTCTCTCTCAGCGTACCTAGTGGAGCTAAATTCTCTACATTCCCCCAATGACAAGTTAAACATTGAATGGAGACTCGGCTCCAGTTGCACCTCCTTCCCGATCCACCGCCTCCAATTTCGAATGCATCCAAGTACTCATTCAATATCAATAGATCACGGCGAAGTGACTTTGCACCCTTCCTCACTTAGGGCGTCCAAGTGTATCTCTGAGTTCACTCGATGTTGGCCTCAAATTGTTTCTCCACACTTGTCCGATCACGGGTTTCAATTGCATCGCTGAGTTAACTCAATCTCAGCCTCCAAGTACAGCTCCAAACTCACTTGATCATGGCCTCTAAGTGCATCTCAGGGTGTACTGGATCATGACTTCCGAGTGCATCTCCAACCACGCACGATCATGGGATCCAATTGCATCTCTGACGTCACTCAATCTCAGCCTCCAAGTGCATTTCCACACTTGCTCGATCATGGCCTCCAAATGCATCTCTGAGTTCACTCTCTCTCCGCATCCAAGTGCATTACAAACTGCATTGATCACGGCCTCCAATTGCATCTCCGAGGTCATTTGATCATGGCCTCCAAGTTCATCTTCAAACTTGTTCAATCATGTCGTCCAAGTGCATGTCTGAAATTGGTTAATCTTGCTGTCCAAGTGCATCTCCAAATTCGCTCAATCACGGCCTCCATTTGCATCTCTGAGTTCACCCTATATCAGCCTCCAAGTGCATTGCAAACTCGTTTGAGCACGCCCTCCACTTGCGTCTCTGAGTTCATTTGATAACTGCCTCCAAGTTTATCCCCAAACTCACTCAGTTACGGCCTCAAATTGATTCTCTGAGTTTACTCGATTTCGGCCGCAAAGTGAATCTCCAAACTCGCTCAATCACGGCCGCCAAGTACATCTCCAAGCTCAGATGATCATGGTGTGGTGAAGCTGTCTTGAAATCCGAAGGTAAATCGTGAGAAAGTGCATTTGTAGCTGGTGGAGTGTAGGGAGGAACGGAGTGAAAATATGAAGGGGTACGTGGTGGTGAGAAACAACACAAATTACGTGAATGTATGAATGCTCGGCAAGAGTGCATGCGGAACCACACAAATTGATTTGATCTATGAACACATCGCAAGAGTGTGTGGGACAAAGTACTAGGAACTGTAGATTGTGTGTATTTCGTATAATAAGATGATGTCTATTATTTCCCCAGTATCTCCCTATGCTTCCCCTGCCAGCTTCTCCTTGCCAAACTGAATGGCAGTGGTGGTCAGAAACAGATTTTTCCACCATGATGGCCTCCAAGTGCATCTCAAAGTTATCTGAATTGGCATTTCCAGGTGCTGCTCTGATTACGCTCGAGCACCGTCTGCAGCCACATTGGCGGTCTGTATATATATAGAGAAACTTATGTACATAATATATGCCATATTATAATGTAGCAAAGCTTCTGACTGTAACAAAGACAAATATGATAGACGAAATGCCTTGTGGTTTTGGAACTCTAGGAACCACTACAGTAAGAATATGGCACCAAGTTTCCCGCAGATTTAAGCAGAGGTTTCAGCCGTTCCAAAATTTCACTATCATATACGTCCAATATCAAAGCACCGGAGAATGCTCTTGCAGAGTTGGAAAGCACTTTGCTAAGCTCCATGGGGTCTGGGAGCATTTGGAAGTATTTAGAAGCACTGGTGAGGGCTACCAGAGTTTCTGGGAGGTTGGGGTGTGGCTTCCGAACCAATTTACATTTTCCTGATGTAGTTCTGGAGTCATCATTGGCCCAACACATGACACCAGAAGAATAGACACAGCCACCGAAAGTGGCAGCCGCAGATGTAAATTGTGTGGGCTCTGTCAACTATTAGTTTTCAATTTCAGGAGTGACCAGGTGAGGAGATGGTGATTCAGGTAGTGAAGTGGGAGTAATTTATGATCCAACATCAATTGCTAGTTTGAAAGTTTTGGAATTGCTGATGGGTCAATTGGTATTCTTGTTACAGTGAGATGCCTCGATTATTCTGTGTTACACCCACCATCGTCATCTCTCACAGTCTCCTCTTTTAGCTTTCTGCCACGTTGTCTCTATCTTCTATTCTACACCAGGAAACGTCTTCCTCTCACAACTTGCAGAATACAGATTAGCATAGTGAATAGTCTTACTGGCATCTGTAGTTCTGATTCTTGCCATTCTTTTCCATCAGTTTCTTCCTTGGTATGTGGATGACATTGTTATTGTGCATCTGTTTGCATTGTCTTATCTATCGTCAGTAAATGTTCAGAGAGTGCATATGGTTAACAAGATTGGTGCCTGTTATTGCAGTGTCAGATTGGTGGCATTTTCATCATATTCCTCCCAGAATGAGGTTTTGCCTTCTGTCCCAATTTCAGGTGGGTGCCAATTTTGTCGGTTTTCATACTTGTTCATGGTGGGTGCTGTTTGATGCAGTATGAGGTCAGTACTGTTGCCTAGATAATAATTACAGTATGATGATGTTGCCCCTTCCATGTGCAACATTGATATACCTGGTTAGCTGCACTCAGTATCCCGATCTAACATCATTTGCATTGCCCATAGGAATGTCCTTATATTCTTTGGGATTTACTTCCCTTGCAGGGTAGAGCTCTTGCATTCGTTGTATCTCTCTATATTGGCCAACATTAACTGGTGAGAGTAATACCCAACACTCAGCACTCCACTATCCGAGCCAGAATCCTTGTTTGTGCAATATCTCTGATCAAAAGGCAAAGCTTCAAATTCAAGAGTCAATTGCAGTGAGACTGGGGTACCTCCTGTGGTATCTAAAGGGATTGCATGAGAAGAAGAGATTCTGTCTTGGTGAGGGTAGGGTGAGGGTGAGACCATACAATATATTTCCCAGCCACCTGGAATCACTGAAATTGAGTTGATTTATTCACACTTGACAACAGTAAGTGGACCAGGGAGTCCATTCATATCATCTAACCCTCGTCCTATGCTTCTTGAGCCAGAACGGGATTGTCTTAGGAATTTTCTTCGGGTACTATGGGAGGTGTGGCGTAGTGTTGATAATGTGGGGTCTGCCTTCTAGCTGCACCGTTTCACCATACCATGCTTGAGTCAACTTAGACATCGATGCTGAGGTCGGAATGGTGCGAACTTCAAGGCCGTAATCATGCAAGTTTGGATATACACTTGCTGGCTGTGATCGAGCAAGTTCAGAGATGCACTTGGAGGCCATGATCGTGCAAATTCGGAGGCAGTATTTGTACGAGTGTGGAGATATGCATCTAGAGGCCATGAGAATGTGAACATAGAGGACAGAATCGAGCAAGTTTGGAGATCTACTAGGAGGCCATGATCAGGTGAACTTGTAGGCCGTATTTGAGCGAGGTTGAAGATATGCACTTGGATGCCATTAGAGTGCGAATTTGGAGGCTGTGATCGACTCAGTTTGCAGATGCACTTGGAGACATTAATCGAGCGAGATTGGAGGAGTACTTTGAGGCGGTCAATCTGGTGGCAGTAGTTTAGGAGGGAGGCAAGATGCGAGCTGAGACTCTATTGATTTGTTAACTCGTAATTGTGCAAATGTAGAGAAATGAGTACAACATAATCAGCAAAGAGATGAGAAACTGGCTGCGAGCGCGAGACAGTCGATCTTGGGATTATGCAGTATGTGGTGTATGTTGTGCTCAGTGTATGCTGTACACGGTGCATGCTGTACTCGGTGCACACTGTACTCGGTGCATGCTGTACTCGGTGCATGCTGTACTCGGTGCATGCTGTACTCAGTGCATGCTGTACTCGGTGCATACTGTACTGGGTATATGCTGTACTCGGTGCATACTGTACTCGGTGTATGGTGTACTCGGTGCATGCTGTACTCGGTGTATGCTGTACTCGGTGCATGCTGTACTCGGTGTATGGTGTACTCGGTGCATGCTGTACTCGGTGTATGCTGTACTCGGTGCATGCTGTACTCGGTGTATGCTGAACTCGGTGTATGCTGTACTGTGTGTATGCTGTACTCGGTATATGCTGTACTTGGTGTATGCTTGCACTCCGTATATGCTGTACTTTTTGTTAGCTATTGATCATTACATGGAGGGACAGAGAGGGATGACTTAGCTTCGTATTCTTAGGTGATGGTAGAGTTAAGCACAAGAAAGAGAGAGATCAGGGCAGATTGGGGACAGCATCATGAGAAACTAGGACTTAAGAGCATTTCGGGTCCAAGTCAATTTGCCATCCCCGATACAGCAGGTACTATTCCCCATCCGGCCTGCAATCTCACTGATATGATGTCTTCAAAACCCAATCAGGGAAGTTGTACCCCTCAATTCTCATATCCGCTGGGATCCTCCACATGATTGTCATCTTCATCCCCCATCTCGCTTTTTCCCGTGCAGAACTCAATGATCATCGCAGAACACATAGTTAAGTCATTCCTCCCTCTCTCTCCATGCCATGTTCATCAGGTCACACTGAGTACAGCATGCACCGAGTACAGCATACACCTCAGATTGTTTGTCTTCACTTCATTCTCATGATTACAAGTTGACGCCTGAATGTAGTTTCAGTTTCCGCAGTACCTCCCTACATGATCGACAGCCATCTTTGAGATCTTTATAAGTGCTGAAAGGTATAGTGACATTGTCATATTCCCACAGTTGCGAGGTAACTAGCTGATGAATAGAGTATTATCACCTGGCGCACCGTCTATCGACAGCCTCCAAGTACTTCTCCAATCTTGCTTGATCATGGCCTCCAAGTGCATCTCCAAACTCCCTTGATCACTGCCTCCAATTCTATCATCAAACTGGCTCCATAATTTCCTCCATGTTCGCACGATCATGACCATGAAGTACATCTCCCAACTCAATTGACTATGGCCTCCCTGTTCGCATGATCGTTGCCTGCAAGTGCATCTCCAAACTTGCACGATTACAGTCTCCAAGTTCGCATGAGCGTGGCCTCCAAATGCATCTCCAAACTCAATCGATCAGGAATCCTGAGTGAATCTCTAAGTTCACTCGATCAGGTCCTCGAAGTGTATCACTAAATACTCTTGATCGCTGCCTCATAGTGTATCTCTGAGTTCACTTCATTGTTGTTTTCATGCGCACCTCCAATTGCTCTCAAGCACCTCCTGCAGCCGGTCCAGGTATACCATGTGTAGATGCGTAGCTATATGGATACATAGATGAGAATACAAACTGAATAAATGAGTGTTAAAAATCGTTGAACAATAAGTAGTAGCTATCATTTCCTGACACACCAGCAGCGTTCCGAACTAAGATGGTTATTCTAGAGTGATCTACTGTGATTCGAGTTGAATCCATAGTTGTCACCGGCGCACTGAGATGTGTTGTTGGCGCACTGAGACTTGTCGCCGGCGCTCCCAGTTGCACCCAAGTGCAACCAATGTTCTCCCCGGTGCCCCGAGGTGTTCCCAAGCTTTTGACAATCACTGCCATGGCACCCCTGTACCAGTTGTCGGAGATTATAGTTACTCTGAAGGCCGGCGGGAATGCCCACCTAGGGTCTGATCCTCTCCTGCAATTGACACATTTAAGATTACACTCCACATCCTCTCAGACACTCATGGAGGCTTCCAGTGACCAAAATACATTTTGCTGATGCTCCAGAAGCTCCGCTTTTGACAAAGAAGAGTGGCACAGCTGGTAATGCCAGTAAAGGTGCCAACGGTCCAAAGAGGAATAAAAGGAATATGGCCGAATATGGTAGAAAAGACAAGGATCGATGGATGTGTTTTGATTGCCAACTGAGAGAGCGTATCACTGATCATTGCTTGAGTAAGCAATGTGGCAATCATCGAAAGGCTGTTAACACTGCAACCAAAGCATCAAGCAAAGAATTTGCTACTTCAACTCCCCCCACTTCAATCGAGACTGTTGTTTGGTTACGATCTCAAATGCTTCAAAAAGGATTTGTTCATCGACTGCGGATGCACTTCACATATCTGAAGCCCTCAACGAATGTTCATCGCTTACACTGAATATTCTCTGAATACATAGAAGCTGACGGAATACCATTGGGTCATTTCTTTTCATCCAGATATGGAAGTGTTAGGTTTATTGGCCTGCTGCAGGATGGAAAGATAGAAACGAACATACTACAGGAAGTAGAGCATTTTTTGAGGTCGTTCAATCGCATCTCACACTCTGTAACGGTACGTACACATACGTGCAGCCACAGATGTATGATATGGTAATACGGTTGCACACAACAGAGAGTGAGTATAGATGGAGATTGTAGTGGTAAGATATTCGATACTGATCTAAGTTTCGCAGCGGCGACCTATATATGATGGCGCTTAACCGGCCTCAGGTCACGTGTCGCCATTACATTATCCTCTCTGTAGGCGCAGACCTCCTGGACTGGCAAAGCCGGTATATAAGAGAAATGAAGAAAAGGAAAACAAAGAATGAAACAATTACTCTATGTACGCAATTGTACGAGCCCATACGTCCCACAACCGATCGGTACAGCGTAATGGCAACCTTTGAGCGGATTCAGCGCCCGGGGATACTCCACGACCATTGCTAGGTGGTAAAAACCCAGGCCGACGCCATTTATTCCGGGCCAACATCCAATCAAGAGGGAAGAGAAGAAATTGAAGAACAAAGTACAATGAAACATCCAAACTGCTTCCGCATCCTGGGTACCTCCATCCCCGAAATCTATACCTCTACTCCCATGGCCGATCCAGACCCTCTTGGTGAAACTCGTAAACTGGATCTCGGGCATTTTCAAGGTGTTCTGCCGATTCCCAACTTCTGCATATGTGGTTGTAACCGGTTTATTGGAAGAGATAATGCAGCTTCCAATTGTGCTGCCCAGAGTCGAGCATGCGGTTGACTTCTCATTCCTCTGTTTCCTCGACTATCACCCAGTGTGGTTTTGAAGATGGTTGCCCTCTGACTGGAGGTGTATCGCAATTGAGAAGTGACACATGGAAAACATTGTGGTTCTGCATTGTACTTGGCAAGGCTAGTTTGTAAGCATTCTTATTGATGATCTTACTTACCGTATACAGTCCTGTGCGCTTGTATTTGAGCGTCTTTGAAGGTTCAGATGTTTTCAAGTTTCTTGTTGATAGGCATACTTTGTCTCCAACCGCAAAATTGATCTCTCTCCCTTCGGCGTACTTTGGTTGGCACTCCTGAGCCTCGATTCTGTTTTCCCGAAGAATTCGGTGAGTCTCTTCCACGCCTGTCATCGACGAGTCTACCTGCACCTGTGATCTGAAACTGGGATCCTTGGGAGACTTAAATTGCATCGTAGGATGGTAATTGAACTTCGCCCAGAAGGGAATCATCAGCGTGGAGTGGTGGATGGAGTTGCAATACACAAATTCTGCCAGCGGTAACAATTCGACTCAGTTGTTCTGCTCATAGTCGCAAAATGCTCGAAGGTACTGCTGCATCATTTGGCTGTGCCACACAGTTTGACGGTCCGTCTGCAGGTGGATGCTGGTCGAGAGTTGGTGATTGATACTGAGGTGGGAGCAAACTCTGTCCCAAAATCGACTGGTAAACTCTTTGCCGCGATCGGTGGTGATATTATCTGGTACATCACATTTGCTGATCACGTGTTCGAAAAACATTTGTGCTAGCTCTGGGGAGTCAATGTTCTTTCTGCAGGGGGGGTGTGTTGCCATTTTAGTCTAACGCTCGATGATTACCAAGATCTCAATGTATCCCGATGCCGTTGACTCTGGCAAGTCCGTAATAACATCCATGGTGAGTCCCTCCCAGGGACAAGAAGGCTGTGACAGAGGCATGTTGAGTCCGTAGCATGAGAGATGCGGTTCTTTGATTCTCTGGCACAACTTGCAGCTGGCAATGTACTTCCGAATCTCCGACTTCATTGCAGGCCAATAAAAATCTCGTGATATGAGCTCGGCAGGCTTCAGGGCTCCGAAGTGACCGGATTTAGGGTTGTCGTTGGTAAGGCTGGTCACACTACTGCAGAGTGCCGCGGGCACGTATATCCTCCTGTCATAGGTCGAAGCTAGGTCAATTGATATCCATTGACTCTTATCTGCAGTTGAAACATCGACCAGGATTGGCTGTATTTCTGTGGCTAAAAAGTCAGTCTGCTGGACTGCCTTGATGTCCGATAGAAGGTCACCATATGATTCGGTGATGGTGGCAGCTGCTAAGGTGGCCAGGAGCCTTCCTGTCATATTCCCATAGCCAATCTCAAAGTCGGGTCTTCTTGATAGTCCGTCCACTTGGTTCTTCTTGCCATCCAGGTGTCCGATAATGAAGTCGTACGAAGCAAGAATCTCTGCCCATCTAGCCTGCCGCTGGGAGAGCTCTTTTGATGTTTGGAAGTACTCGAGGTTCTCATGGTCGCATTGTATGAGGACCTTATGATTCGCTCACTCGAGGTAGTGACGCCATTGCTTCATAGTCTCCACAATGGCCAAGTGCTCCTGATGGGACGTATCGTAGTTCGGTTTGGCACCTGACTGTTTTCGATAGTATAAGTTGACCTGTCTGAGAGTCCCAAAACCGTTGTACTGGTTGAGAATGCCGGCTATGACAAAGCCGCTTGCATCGGTCTGCAGAATAATCGGCTTTGCCGGATCGAAATGGTTGAGAATGGGTGCATTAGTGAAGGCCCTATTCAACTTTCGAAACGCAAGTTCGGCATCCCCAGTCCATTCTCTTTTGAGCTCTCTTGGTGTCCTGGATCTCTCTGCCTTCTTCAGCAGGTCTGATATCGGTGTTGTTACCTTTGCGTATTTCCTGATGAACTGTCGGTAGAAATTCCTGAATCAAAAACGCACGTGCACGTCCCGGATGGACTCCGGGGTTGGCGAATCTTCGATCATTGATATTCGGTCCAATTCCATGCCGATCCCATCAGGGCTATGGACCAATCCTAGGAAGCTTACTTCTGAGACACCAGAATGGCACCTCTTGGCATTGGCGTAGAGGCCAAATTCCCGTACCCATTCGAGCACTTATCGTACCTGTTCTTCTAGTTCCTCCTTATTGGTCCAGTATATCAGTATGTCGTCAAGGTCTTACACAGCAAAGTTGTCAATGAAAGGCCCTAAACAGTCATCGATGAAATCTTGGAATGTAGCTGGTGTGTGTGTCAACCTGAACGGCATGACTTGGTATTCGAACTACCCGTACCAGATGCGATATGCGGTTTTGTACTAGTCGCCTTCCTTAATTCGGATGCGGTGATAGCCATTCCGAAGGTCCATTTTGGTCATGATCCAAGCTCCGTGCAACTTGTCAAGCATCTCTGAGAGCAGTGGGAGTGGATATTGGTTCTTCACCGTGACTCCATTGATAGCTCGGCAGTCAACACTCAGTCATAGACTGCCATCATTGTTCTGCGCAAATACAATTGGTGCTGCCACGGGCAATCATGATCGCTTGATGAATCCATTGGATAGGTTCATTTCCATGTAGGCCTTGAGAGTTATCAACTTGACTTCCGAAAGGTTATAGATCTGGTCATATGGTAAATTGAGGCATGCTTCCAGGCCAATTGCGTAGTCAATTAGCCGGTGCGATGCAAGAGTCTCTGACCTATCTTTGCGGAATACGTCCACATAGTCCTTGAATCTCACGGGGATACGACCTCAATCATCAGTAGGTACAGTACCAGTTCCGGCATCTGTGTGTTAGCCTTTATCTCCAACTCGGGATTTGGGATGATGGGAAAGAAGGCCCAGGAATTCCAGGTCAAGCGGTTCGCCCAGAAACGAGCCAAACCCCGCTAGTCCACAACTCCCATCGCAACACGGCGAGCCAGTTGCAGTCATTCAAGTATCCGAGGATGCTCTTCTGCTGCAACCTCCGCTGCTGCTCTGTGCTCGCTAGTCCAGCCCTTTGGGTTGATAATCTCAATCTCACCTGGATTTCCCAGGGTGGTGACCTCCATAGTTGCTCCCAGCAGTTCACTGCATTCCCCAATTCATAGGGTGAATGTCTCGATGGTTACATCGCTAGCTAAGAGATCGTCGAATGCAGTTGATCCAAGTATTTCAATATCTGGAGTAGGACTGTCCTCACCGCTCTCTCTTGGTTTTCCATCTGGATCCACAGGAATCTCCAATGTTGAGTTGATCGTCGGCATACTCCCACCACTGCATGGCAGCTGTATGCTAGTACTTTCATCATCCCGACCTTCATACCATTGCACTATCATATCTGATCTGCATGCCTCCCTTTGACCACTTGGGGTGCTTAATGAAGTTAAACGACCGGTAGCCCAGTCAATCTCCGGCTTGCGGGTTTTGAATCATTCTGATCCCAGTACTAGATTGTATGCCCTCGTTGGGACGACCAGCACCTCCGGTTCGTGGACCGGGGCTAAATGATCCATATATATAACCGTCGTCGCCGTCTTGTGGCTCTCCCTCGCATGCGCGATCACCTAACCATCAAGGCCATGAGTTGTGATGTGCGCTGCGTTATGGGGTAGTCCAAGTCTATTGAGAAGTTGTGGAGACATAAAGATGCATGTAGCGCCGCAGTTGATGAGTGCACATATTCACTGCGATTCTCGGTGTTGATCTTGTATCTGGACTTCGTGGGCAATGTACGATGAATCCCGTCTTGCTGTTCCACACAAATCTTGACTCGATATGAGAGCTTTCGGGCTCTCTAAGACACCTTTTGCCCATAATGAAATCCGATGCGGCTGAATTTCCTCTAAAGTTACCATCCACGTCCTTATACTGAATAACTGCAATCCAAGTTCCGATTTGTCCCTCCTCTCCCGCCGAGCTAAATACCAAGAGCGGTAAACTAGTTTTTTGGTTGGTGACTGTTGAAGGAGCGTTGGTATTTCATTTGTTTTCTGTCTCCTGGAGGAGCAAGGTATTCGGGGAAGTTGGCACGTCAATATTTCGTGCACCTGGATGTTTTGTGATAAGGTGACCAGCAGCGTATGTATCTTCCTTTCAACTTCCGAGTTTCACAGAGCTCTGGCAAGACCCAGGGTGTGGGAGTGCGTTTATCATCCTTGTCCGACTTTGACTTCTTGGGCTTCATTGCTTTGGCCGGCTCGGATATGGATTGTCGGAAGTTGCGTTTCTTGCCTCCTTTTTGAGATGATTCTCCTGAATGCTTTTGCTGTTGATGTGGCGGCTGCTGTTGGGGCTTTTTACTATCCAGCTTGACATCTGAATCGGCTGCTCAGTCGAAAAGTTCTTCCATGCTGTCGAAATTTCCATTCTTTGGGGTCAATGGCTTGATCTTGGACTTAAGTCCAGGTCGTAGTCCACTCCAAGTGATTTCGTGAAGGGTCTTGTTGTCCTATGGGAGCCGTACCGCTGTTTTCCAATTTGCTTTGATTCAAATGGCGTAGACTCTCACCAGTTCATTCACTCCTTGATGGAAGTCAGTCATACACTTCATTACCGCATGTAGTTTGTGATCCTTGTCACCATACATCTTTTGCATTTCTTCCGAGAAGGCCTTGATGTCTTCCAAACAGGGGTCTCAGTCTCTCCATAGATCTCGAGGCCACTCCATCAGATCGGTCATCAGTCTATGTCTCTGTGCTAGGTCAGGGTGATTGTTCCATGTGCTGAGAAGGCTCGCTGTGTATTGAACTTTGTCAGGATCTCCATGTGGGAATAAGTGCACGTGGGATTGAAAGTTAGATCATCATGTGTCGAGGTAGTTGTCAAGCTCCTTTGCTCCGCTGCAGTACCGGTCTGGATGGGTCATATCGAAGATATTAGATTTCATTGCTTCTGGTCCAGAAGACTTTCTGCGGTACTCCCGGTTGGCATCCATCAGTTCGGCATTTTGCACACATAGTTGAGTATTCTGTTAGATGGCATTATTGAGCATTTCTCGTTGTTCCTCCATCGTCTTTCGCATAGACGTGATGTCGGATTGCGTGGTAGACTTGGGCTCGCTCGGGTTGTTTTGCAGAACGTTGCTCAGATTGTCGCCTAGGCCGTTGCGCATGTCATCTTCCATGTCGGCATTGATTTCTTTGTTGTTGTGATGATTCTCGTCGTGGATCTCATCCCCCAGAAGTACAGAGGCTCGTGTGGTGATAATAGGGGTTAATCGGCTGAGAGGAGATCATAGGTTATCCATGCTCAAACATATACTAGGCAAGTGCAATTGACCTCTGGTAGCTTTCTTAGAAGGCATAGTAGACAATTGATGGTACAATTGATGCGCAAGCTGTTTGTTTCCTATCGATTGTGTCATTCTTTGACAATTGGATTACAACTCGTATATCGTCGTGACCAAAACATATCCAATAACTGAAATATCAAATATAATATAAGTGCATGTACACCCACGTCTAGCCACAGACTTATGATATGATAATACGGTTGCACATGAGAGTGAGCAAGTATAGACGGAGATTATAGAAGTAAGATATTCGATCCTGATCTGAGTGTTGCAGCGGCGACCTATATACTATGACGCTTACCCGGCCTTGGGTCACGTGTTGCCGTTATACCCTCTCTGAACAAGGAGAAGGACATCAATGTGAAACTAATAAATCACTATAGTCATAACCTCTCCTATCGCAATGGCAAGTTGATTGTATTGAGCTGATTAGAAGTACGGATATCACTATGCCAAGAACTATGATGTTACTTAACTCTTTTGAAGTTAGTGCCATTAGTCATTGATCGGTCTTATGTCGATGCCACATGTCTTGTAACAGCATCCAATTGTCACACCTTTCGAATATGTCCGCACACAGACGACTACACCAGCATACGCAACCGTACAACAGGTTATGGGCCTTTGTGTCTAATAATTGAGCCGACAATCACTACCACCACTTTCGTATGTACAGTGCAGGTCAATATTGTCACAGAGAAGCATCTCGACATGTTACACAATGTCCTAGCATTCCGCCGTGTTTCTGAAGGCGGCTGCTGTACGTCTCCCATCAAGTCCGAGAGCCTACTATAACTGCTGATTGTGATGTACGATTGTATGGGATGTGTTCGACTATGATCACCATCACCAAGTTCAATGGCACAAACTATGCACAATGGGCAACTCAGATGGCTGAACTTCTTGAACAGAATCAGGTGTATGGTATTATCGAAGAATATGACGACAAGCCATAAGAGCCAGCAGCAAACACAACTGCCACCGAGAAAGCCACTTTCAAAGACTGGACGCATCATCATGGTGTTGCCAGATCCACTATACTGCTCGGCATGGAACCGAGGATACATGCGGAATACAGTGTCGTCGACGATGTGAAGCCGCTTCGGGAAAAGCTTGCATCAACCTACAAGTCAAAGTTGAAGCTAAAAATCATCAAAATAAGACAAGACCTTTCGAAAATCAAGGTACAGGATGGCAGAGATGATAACAACAATGCATCGTGGATCAATCTGAATGTCAAGAATAGGATTCTCTGCTCTGGGCCATCTAACATTGACACTGATGCCAATATGGACACTGCAAAGACAATCGCCAAGATGAGTGAGCCATAGCACATGGTCTACCTCCTTCGTGGAATCCTAAGAAACGACAAGTGGAAATTCTTCCTGGAGCGAGTGATGAACAAAACCCCCATGATGACGTCAGGAAAACCTTCAGTGCAACAGTGAGCGACATACATTGTCCCTGTTACCGCAGTGTTACGGTTGCTGCACATACATTATGACTACCTACCATGGACTTTGGCCATTATAGCGGAGTTATGAGAATGTTATGTGAGTGCTACCATATGTAATATTGAATTACGGAATGAAGCAAATTTCTCATACTGCAAGCATTGCATCAACCCCCTTTTTTCGATCGTTATCTCCACCACCACCATCAACATCACCACTATCTCCATCACCATCATCCCCATCACCACCATCACAATCGCCAGCATCGGGTATTTTACAATTCTATTGTTCGTCCATGCACTTTACGTACCACTCCCCTACCAGCGAAGCCCGAACCACCGCAACTAGCGTGCTCCCAGCGAAACCACATTTACCATGACCAAGGAAGCCCGATCCACCGCTACCAGCGAAGCTAGTTTCACCCCTATCAGCAAAGCTAGATCCACCGCTACCAGGTTGCTCCCAGCCAAGCCAGATTGCCAGAGAGGTGACAGTGAGAATTCCACCGCTACCAGCTTGTTTCCAGTGGAGCCAGAACCACCACTACCAGCGAAGCCAGATCCATCGCTGATAGCTTGCTCCCAGCAAAGCCAGATTGTCAGAGAGGTGAGACTGAGCATTCCACTGCTACCAGCTTGCTCCCAGCGAAGCAAGATCCACTTCTCACAGCGACGCCAGATCCACTGCTCCCAGCGAAGCCAGATCTACTGCTACAGGCAAAGCCAGATCCACTGCTAACACCTTGCTCCCAGCAAAGTCAGATTGTCAGAGAGGTGAGAGTGAGCATTCCACCGTTATCAGCTTGCTCCCAGCAAAGCCAGATCCAATGGCACCACCGAAGCCAGTTTCACCCCTACCAGCGAAGCCAGATCCACCGCTGCCAGCTTGCTCCCAACAAAGCCAGTTTCACACCTACCATCGAAGCCAGATCCACTGCTACCAGTGAAGCTAGTTTCACCCATACCAGCGAAGCCAGATCTACTGCTACCAGCTTGCTCCCTGCGAAGCCAGATTGACAGAGAGGTGAGAGTCAGAATTCCACTGCTACCAGCTTGCTCCCAGCGAAACCAGATTGTCTGAGAGGTGAGAGTGATCATTCCACCGCTATCAGCTTCCTCCCAGTGAAGCCAGATCCACTGGTAGCAGCGAAGCTAGTTTCACCCCTACCTGCGAAGCAAAATTTACTGCTACCAGTTTGCTCCCAGCAAAGCCAGATTGTCAGAGGTGAGAGTAACCATGTCAGCAGTGAGACACAGCATATCAGAGTTTGGAAAGTGAATATGTCAGAGTTGTGTCAGCGAGCAGATCAGTGGTGAAAGTGAGCATCTCAGAGTGGGAGTGGAAGCGAGTATGTTAGAGTTGCAGTGGAAGCGAGTATGTCAGAGTTGTTACAGTGAGCATGTCAGAGTTGTGGGAGTGAGCTTGTTGGAGTTATGAGAGTCAGAGTGTATGCTTGTCAAAGTAGTAAATAAATAAGTAACTCTTGAATATATAGTATAATCCATGAATTGCAGTATATAATACATGCTCTACAGTGGCATTACAGTATTAATTCAGTTATGCTATCGGTAAATTACTGGTGTATTATCATGGGTTACTGAAATCAGCTGAGGGGTACTATGCATTATTTGGTGTTATAAGTGTTACGGGAGGTTACCGAAGACCATATAGCCTATGGAAGATTACATGTAATAGAATATGTTTTTCCTGATAGACCGCCATGCCCGATAAGATCGTCACCCAGGATGTTGAAAAGGAAGCTGCAATCAAGAGAAATGCTGAGCTCGCTTCCGAAGCCCTGCTCTCGGAAAAGAAGAGTGGGAAGGGGGTAAAGCCAGTAAAGGCGGCAGAAGTCCAAATAGCGATAAGGGAGATAAGAAGGAAGACAACGATATTAAAGACGGAAACAATCATACTTCAAGTAGTTGTACATTTTCCGAGGTCTTCCAATCCCATCTCACAGTCTCAAATCATGGACAAAAATGTCAAAGTCGAATAGGTGAATTGCTACGGTCTCAACCTCTACAATCGCCATGGAAAGTTGATTTCCGCTGCACTTCAGGTCGATGGGCTATTGATTCTGGATCATGTTCTGGACCGAGCTCAGGGATCGACCGAATACACCAATATGGACGACACCCATCTGCAGGCACTTAAGACGCCAGGGCATGCATCTCGGCATGATGTGGAGAAGCGGACATTTTGGCACCACTGCTTGGCACACGTCAGTCTCAAAGCCTTGGTGATTTTGCCAACAATTACTAATGGTCCCAGAATGACTGGGAAGTGCGAATGCAAGCATTGCATCAAGCGCAAGTTAGTTTCCAAGCCCCTTACTCCTACGACCTCCCGCTCCACTGAGCCACTGAAGCTAGTGCACACGGATATACGCAGTCCACCGCAAACAGCAATCGGAGAAGATCCATATACGGTGCTCTTCGTCAATAATATCATGAGGCATATGGATGGGTTCATAGTGCACTATGAATTGGAAAACCTACAGAAAATGCAACAATGGCAGGCTTTTAGATAATAAGAGTTGGGGAAGCAAGTGAAGCGATTTCGTACAGATGGAGGCGGTGAGTATACCTTCAGGAAGTTTACAGCATACCTAGAATTAAAAGGGATCATAGAGGAAACGACAACTGCCTACACTGCCTGGTATAACGGAGTTGTCGATCGGGCGAACCACATGATCCTGGAGCGTGGACAATGCATGCAGGACGATGCCGGACTTTCGAAGAAGTACTAGGCTTTTGCAGTCTCAGTAGCAGTCTGTCGGGAGAACAGCGCTCCGACTCGATTGGTAGTTGGTGAAACTCCGTATGACACCCAGCATGAGCGGATACCATTTTGAAGCCGCAGTGTGTGTTCTGATTTTTGGCTTTCATCCACCTTCCGAAAGGAAAACAAAAAAAGCTGGATTATAGAGCCACTCCCAGCATAGGTGTTAGGTACAGCATATTGACTAAGCAGTACTTTGTATACTGTTGAGATCAATCGAGTACGAATAGAGATATTGAATTGACTATCATACAAAAGTGATTGTCTAAAGAGCGAAGAGAGAGAGAAAGAGAGGCAAATATATGGGAAAGGAGAGAGCATATTCGGCAAAGCCGAGTATAACATCCGGAGACCAATGCCGGGCATCACTGCCGGGGCTAGCCCTACTCCTCAGCATGGGGGCAGGCAAGGCGGATGGGGGCAGGCGAGGCTGGTGGGGGCAGGCGACGTTGGTGGGGGCAGGCGAGGCCAATGGGGGCCGTAAGTCACCGGCCTCATGCCTGAGCCTTAGGCCAAACGCCACAAAAGCTACCGGGCCAAATCCCGTGCCAGCACTCCCCCTTTGTCCCAAGGCGTTCCAAACAAAGTGAACCAACCAATTAGAAAGGGCGAAAGAGAAGAGAAAACAAACGAAGGCCCTCAATCCTCCAAGTCCCAAACAACCTGTTGACAAAAGAAAAGAAGAGAGAAGGGAACGAAAGACCCGAAATGCAACAAAGAAACACTCCCCTGAGATCAAATCCAAATCCAATTCCTACTCCTAAGAAAACATACACATCCAATGAAGTCCTGCCCAAATTCCATATCCCAAACAATCTACCCAAGACACATATTCTTCGCAAACTCTCCAAGTCAAAATCCTTGTACACATCCTGATGGTCGTAAATCGCTGTTGTTATCTAAGTTGCAAGGTCAAAGGTACATAATGTACGGCTCACGATAGAGCTTCCTATTCCTCGCCATGAGGAGTGTAGACTTCGGGGATGCATGGCCAAAATTGCCGCCACTGGTCTCTTGGGGTCCACTGTTCTGAATCGCATAACTGTGCGTCGGCTGACATCGCCCAAGTATCCGCGGTCCATAACCCACTCATTGAAGATATTTTGAACAGCACACTGTATTTCCAAAACATGTTGATATAAGGAGTAGTCGACGAGAGGAGAGGTAGTCAACACGAACGAGTAGTCAACACGAACGAGTAGTCAACACGAACGAGTAGTCAACACGAACGAGTAGTCAACACGAACGAGTAGTCAACACGAACGAGTAGTCAACACGAACGAGTAGTCAACACACAGATGGTAGAAGGTGGAGTAGGCGATACGAGGAATGATGGCAGACATGCTGTTCGAGGTAGCACGGTACTCGAGGCTTCGGAGGTGCTTGAGGCTTCCTGCTGTAGTTGACATGTAGTCGGCGGGAGGAGAGGCAGTTGACACTGTGTCAGCACAAGGCGAGGTAGTCGACACACAGCCGACGCAAGAAGGTAGGGGCGTGAAAACAGCCCAAGAAAGGTAGAGGACACGCAGTCGACTGAAGAAAGAGAGGGGACACGCAGTCAACCGAATGCTCGTGGACGATGTTCGATGCTTTTGGAGGCAGCAGAGTTTTGGAAACGATAAAGGTACTACTATCAGGCGTCAATTCAGTCCAATGCAACACAAGGCAGAGGAGAAACGATAAACAAAGAAAACTAATAGATGTCGGCTTGATCCACTGGAACAGGGGCAGAGGAAAGGCAGTAACAAATACTAATAGTAGGCTTCGATTCGAATAGAACGAGAAGTGGTGGGCTCCAAAAGGACAAAGTCGAAGTACGAGACTTCAATAGCTGGCAGCGCTTCAGAAATGATAAAGCTAATAGATGTCGATTCCAAAGAACTAAAAGCGAAGGGCTCATAACCTGTTGAGATCAATCGAGTACGAATAGAGATATTAAATTGACTTTCGTACAAAAGTGATTGTCTAGAGAGCAAAGAGAGAGAGAAAGACAGGCAAATATATGGGAAAGGGGAGAGCATACTCGGCGAAGCCGAGTATCACATCTGGAGACCAATGCCGGGCATCACTGCCAGGGCTAGCTCTACTCCTCAGCATGGGGGTAGGCGAGGCTGGTGGGGGCAAGGGAGGCTGGTGGGGGCAGGGGAGACCGATGGGGGCCGTCAGCCACCGGCCTCATGCCCGAGCCGTAGGCCAAACGCCACAAAAGCCACCGGGCCAAATCCCGTGCCAACATATACAACCCTGTGGCCAAGACAATTCACCACTCCCGAGATGTAGTATTCCGAGAAGGAAAGCGGTACACAGCACTGAATGCAGCAGACCGAGCGATCTTGGCTGAGCAGTTCTACAGAGATGTCATCGAGGAACCCAAACCCACAGAGATGCTGCCAACCACAGATGGAAGTTCTGGACCTCAAACAGAGGAGTCATTTGAGAACGATTCACCTCCGGATCCTCCAAAGACACAGTACAAGTCACGAGTACTGGCGGGCATTCCGGGCAGCGTTCAGAGTAACTGGGATCTCTGAGGACAGGTATAGGAGTAACTGGGATCTCTGATGACTGATACAGGAGTACGATGGGAGTGATTGTGATAAATTTGGCAGCATAACAGAACCTGGGAGAGAACTTTGAGTGCACCTGGGAGTGTCGCCAAACCAACGCAGGAATTACAAACAAACTCTGAGAGATGCCTGGGTTGTTATGGATATTCATTCGGAGAACTGCGGGCGTTATCTGAGAATCTTTCAATGTACATGAGTAATCAAGTTCCCTCAACAGCGAATATGATACATGGATAATTGTCCATTATCACTACTGAATCATTCTAGCCATCATCATCTTCAACATTGTATTTTGTGCCTCGCTATATTAAGCAAACGAAAGGAAAAGGCGAGAGATTCAAACACAAACTCAGGTACACCGAAATAATAACGCAACTAAGTGATCGAAAAATATCAATCAAACATGGTATCTATGTCATTCACTCCATCTCCCATCTCATCAGGGCCAACAAAAGCAGGAACACACAATTCATCAACGGCGCAAAGAAGCTGAAGGCGCTGTTTGTATTTGCTGATTATTCGTTCCTGGCGAGTGGATGAAATGGAATTCCAATGTTGTCTGGCTCGATTTGTGATATCTAACACAGGTGTAATGAGAAGTTTGACAGCTGCGAATCTAAATGGGGGTAAGAAAGGCAATATGATACATTTGGATGAAAAATGAGAAGAACAACCAGGGGAAAAGAGGAGCGCCAGATGGGGAGTGTTGTGTGGAAAAGAGCAGTACCACGAAAGGTGTTGGAGAAGCGTGAAATGAAAAAGGAGACCGTCAAGTCAAAGCTGAGGAGGACTGGAACTGAAGGGGTTGAGGGGTGCGGAATGAAACTGAGGAGAGCCGAAAGAGAGTGGGTTAAGGAGTGTGGAATCAAATTGAGAAGCGCCGACAGATGGGGGGTTAAGCAGTTCAGAACGAAATCCAGGAGAGCCAATTCAAACAGAGGAGCACCGATGGAATTGAGGAGTTGTTATTCCAGAGGAGGAGCGCCGAACAAGGGTGGGTAAGGAGTGTGTAATGCATGATAGGAGCGCCGGTGGGAAATGAAGAGCTCCCATCCTGGGCTGAGGGGCGTGGAACAGGGCTAGGGTATAGAGTGCGGAATGAAATACAGGAGCGCTGAGAGAGGAGGAATTGACTGCAGAATGAAATAGAAGAAGTTGAATCTCGGCAGAGGAGCTCTGACGAGGATTGAGGAGCTTCTATTGCAGTGGAGTGGCCCCGCAGGGGGTGGAGGGTGTGAAGTGGCCGCCGATGTGTGATTGATTGTATAGTGGCTTCTGGAGTAAAATTGATCATAAGGAATGAGCCAAACCTACCTCGATATTCATCTTGAGCAAACTCCACCGTGGCCATCCTTCCACTGGCGTATTCAGACAGCGCACAATGAATAGCTGTGGCTGCCAGCGCTAAAGTCTGAGGAACAAGAGGTTGGAAATACTGTGATGTTAGTGGCTGGCGCCCCAAGCGTTTGGTGGTGAAGAAAAATTGGTGGTAAATGAGATCAAGCACTTCCATTCTAGTGAACCATGACTTCTTATCATCGACGACCTTGGAGATGTAAGCATCATCAAACAGGAGATCTTTAACCTTGATCCGAAGCTCAGTCTCAGAGCCCACATCCAACTGGTAACTATGGATAACAGTTCGACATGCCCTATCTGCCAACCGTCCTGGAATGGTACTACTATTCAGTTTCAACTATGTATATTTTCGAGGGTAGTCAATTTCCGTAAGTCTTATAGAGAAGGATTAAACTGAATTCATGACTTACAGCTTGTCGTGTTTGCGGATCTATTTTGCGAGATGGACCACCGGGCAATTAACACACAGATGGTGTACCTACTGGTGCACCTGCTAATGCCCACTGACTATCCTGGGCTTCAATTGGTAGTTTCCAAGCTTCATCACCATCGAGTACTTGTCATCGGATAATATTGGCCAAGGAGTCTTCGTCAATACGATTGCCTCGATGAACCTTTTCGATCTCTCAAAAGTAGCCTTTTGGTGTTGGGGCATGTTCTAATCACTACTGGCCTTGGGCTGTGGATTATTCTGATTCCCACTAGACTTGATAGGAAGCACCAGTGCCTGGGCAGATGGTGTGCGCTGAGAGTCGCATAATTTGTTTAGGAGGGATCACTTTTGAAAATTGGAATCAGAGGGTGTGCAATGACAGTATCAGCATGGCTCCATTTCTCTGGCAATGGAACCATTGTAGTGCATAATGACTTCTCACTGCGCATCAGACCTAGATGAAGAACCTCCTGCAGATGATCCACATTGTCTTCTTCGATGCCGGATGATAAGGTGGACTGTCTGGTGTTCTCACTGTCATCATCACCGATCTCCTGATCAGTCTTGTCAACCTGATTCATTAATGAAATCGGGGATATTAGTCATCCGCAATAGGTTGCACGAAGGCCGATAATTGGAAGGCAAACATTTGATGGACAATGACGATTGGCTGCTTTCTTGAAAGGGAGTGCTCTCTCTAGGTGTGCTTCTTGATTCTTCAGTGAATAGTGATTCCTCACCTGGCTGGGTGTTGGTTCCATTTGCTGTAACAAAGATCTTAAGTTGGAGAATGTGGGAGAGAGTGTATCAGCAGGAAATATAAGATTAAGTGCAATACAATAACAGGATAAATGGTGGAAGAATTTGCACATAGTCAAGGAGGATGCAATTCGAGACGCGTGTTGAAAGGGTTCGGAAGAGATGGCTACAACGGTTCATATCCATATCGAGGACTGCAGTGCGTGTTGTGATTTCGGGTATTATCAGGTGCACCAGATTAGACGGATTCATTGTCAGGTGCACAGGAATAGATGGATTCCTAATGCCGAATGATAGCAACTCCTATGAACAACACTCTGTACGGATGGAAGAATTGGAGGTTGGCTAAAGCCAACACACATGGAGAATAGAACCAGACCCACCGGAAGATAACTCGCCACATCAACGAACCTTTGGTGATGGCCACAAAGTGACCACTGAGAACGTAAATGAAAACATAAGCCCCTGCATATGACTCCTGTAAACACAAACATTATACATGAAAGTTCAAGCATTTGCGGTGACTGCATAGCGTAGGAATTGTTGCAGCATTGGGAATCTGCAGAACGCGATAGATTTGGTTGATACCTTGTGAGTGAAGGTTGAGTTGCGAGGGTTCATACTTGAGTTTGGTATCGAGCGAGGAGAAATTTGAATCTCCATACGTGGTATAACTGCCGGAAAGACTCATGCATTTTCATGATATTCTATTGCCTCAGGATGCTGCAGCTGAGTTAGCAGTTGATAAGGCAATATGGTAAGCATCACTTCCCTTTCATGCGTTCATCTGGGCCGTGTCTGTAGAATAACCTTCACAACAATGTTGCAGTGGTTGATGGAAGAGGGAGGGAAGTGGGTACACAAAGGAGAGATACAGGCGTAGAGAAAGAATGGTAATGTACGATGGATGATTCAGGGGTAATCTTATTGATTCAAGCACTCATCAATGCCAAGATTGCTAACAAATGGGTTATAAATTCTCACTCACATGCAGAATTTGTGCCTAATATCTAGTAAATCGCACACCGTTAAATTACACATTCATTATAAATCTCACAACTACAATGTTGAGTTAAAATAAATGTTAGGCTTGGATGCTATATTCAACAATGGTATGAATGTATAGTGAGACGTCATGTCACGGCAGGCAGAGAAATTATGATTGCATGTATGCAATTCCGGGGAATTGAGGTGCACCGAAGTTGAAATTGTTATGTTTGGATTCAATGGCTGAAGATTGCAGGCTCGGCTTACTCTGACAGTTAATTGCACTGTTCGTAGCTGTCTTCTCATAACTTGAGCTTTCAAGGTTATCTCTTGGAGCTACTCTCAATGGAATTCGGTCCACATAATCTGTCTTCGGATATGAGTTTTGGCAGTCTAAATATTCATTCAGTCAGAATACACTTAAGTCTTGATTCAAAGATTTGAGAACGTAGGCATCTTTGAGTAAGTGCGGTACATGGGTGAGCGGGAGTTGCTGGCCATCTTGCAGAGTCAATGAGCAGAATCAGTGTTTTGAGATTCTCGCTCTTAAGCTTCCACAGCTCTGTAGACAGAGCCCAAACTGGCAGAAGCTATTGTAGCACCTCGAAGCATTGGTCCAAAGAGACTACTTAGTCAGTATCGAGTTAAGTGTGGTTACTAATTGTCCGGGCTTGTGCATGTATGGTTTAGTTGTGCAGTGGCAACCTTCCTCCAATGGACAGTTGACACGAAGCTGACTGTTGAAGTTATGTTAGAGGCAGCTTTCAACATACTAATCAAGGATACGTTCATATCTTAGCAGGCGTGGAGCGGGATGAGCCGCCTGCACCTAAAGGTGAAGTAGCTTGATAGATCTGTGTGCGCTGGGTCCATTAATTCACAGTCGAAGAAAACATGATGAGAATGAAGCAAACTAAAATATACAAAGTGCACTATGTACTACAAGTACATGTGCTTCGGTGGCTTAGTTGTCACTTTTGAGGTGTGCCTGGGCTGGAATGATAACATTCATAATGACTTGCAGCATATCAAAGTTGGCTTCATACATATCCAAGAAGCTTATTCTGGACAGGATTGAAGATCTCAGGTGTGCATGATCTTCAATCATAGGACAGGAAAACCCCGGCAGCAAAAGCTGTGTCTGAGGCAAGAATACCTGAGCCGTGGGTCAGCTTCCGACTCTCTGGGATGCAGGTCAGAGGTCTGCCAGAACTTCAATGATAGGCCAGCAAAAGCCGTAGCTTTACAACGAATAAGTGAGCCCATGTCTCATATTCTGACATGAGTACTGAATATCGCCTAATCTGTTTTGATTGTCAAATGGGATTGGTGAATATGCAGTGCTGGATCTGTCACGATGATATGCCCAGGATTCTCCGGTATACCGGAACTTCAACCATACGCCAGCAAATGCTGTGGCTATGCCATGAATATCCTCACACAGGTACTCAATATCGCCTAGTCTGTTTTCAGTGACAAATGGGATTTGCAAATAAGCAGTGCATGATCAGTCATGAAGATATGCCTTGGATTCTCTGGGGCACAGGTGAATCCTGGGCACATATTGTTATGACTGATCAATCACTGCATATTTGCCTATCCCATTTGGCATTAAGACAGTCTAAGCGATATTGAGTACCTGTGTCAGGATATTCGTGGCATAGCCGCAGCATTTACTGGAATAAGGTTGAAGTTCCGGTACACCTGAACATCAATCATATGAGTGCAAAAGCTCTCGCTTTGCAACAAATAAGCGAGCCATGTCTCATACTCAGACAGAAGTACTTCGATATCACCCAGACTGTCTTATTGCTAATTGTGATTGGCAGACATGCAGTGCCCGATCTGTGATTACAAATCACATGACATTTGCTGAAGAGACTCCGGTGCACAGTTGGTTGAATGTTGCTCTTTCATTCAAAATATGTACTTGGCTTTAGGATTCTGGTGCAGCTTAAATTCGCAACTGACGATTGATTGAAGCCCTTTGCTGCATCATTCTCACAATTTGACTGATGCCATTTATCATGCAATAGGTCAGCCACAGGAACTTCCAATGTCGCATATCAATTCACTTCATCTTATATAGTCATTAATAATCAACATAAACGTCAATGAAAACCCACTCTAGCCATTTCTAATTCACGATACAACAATTCCAACATCAGAACTTTGATTCACTTCAACATTGAAGAGAGAAAAGATTTATCTCTCCAGTATAGTGTCCCTTACAAACTACCTTTTTGACTATTTGTATCAGTTCAGAAGATTATGTTGCTTGAATGTCTAAAGAGGCATACCTTGATGAAGCGTCGAACACACTAAGATTAATGGTTCATCAGACTGCAACGTGTCTCCAATCTCTGTCAGCTGCTTCGTATGGTCTGTGCGAGCATCCACATTCCAGTATATCTTCGATGTCGTGACGTTCGGTCGACTCATTAAGCCATGCAGGACTCTCATTTGCGCCACTCCAGAGTGTTGGTGGAGATTACTCGCGCAGTTATCATAGCCACCAGGACCTGTATTCAGTAACCATGTGTGTGGTACTCAGTTTTGTCCTAGCCGGACAACTCGTGCAAATGCCTGCTGCTGCTCATTCAATAACCAAAATTTCTAAGTTATTCCTGCATGATTTGCAGTTGTAAAATTTAGGCCTATCCCGCCCACTTTGTGTGTGGTTATGAATACAGTGAGATTTCGTGAAACCTGGAATTTGAGCTGCATTTCTGTGCGTTCATCATTGCCCATTTCGGCATACATGTGGAACATATCCACATTATCCACAAAAAACTTTGTTAGCCACCACTTCAAATGACGAAGTTGGCCAGGAAGAGGACAAATTAGCACTGCCTTTTGTAGAGGAGGTGCACAGGGCGGTGCAGTTTCATTTCTCTCTGGTGGGAGGTGCATCTCCCTTGGTGCGTCGTCTTGGTCAGGTTCGGGATACTCTGCAGGTTCCTTGACAAGCATTGCCAAAACTGTGTCTCTCAGCCATCGGAAAATCAGCAATTCCACCGAAGTATCGAGTGGCCATTCATTGTGCCATTGTCCAGAAACATTGTTGCAATGCTCGGTGACTCTCAACACTAACGTGAAACATGGTAGCCGCCATCTATAAACCCTCAATGCTCCAGAAGCACCCCGGACAGTGTATCTCTCCATCAGAGTCTGCAGATGTGCTTGCCCTTCCTCGGTACACTCGACATCAATGAGGTGTGCATTCTTGTTTGGTAACCGGACAAGTGGTTTTCCATAGGCTAGTTTGAATTCTGATCACTGCCTGATCGTCAATGGCATTCCAATCTGAAGCATCCGGTGTGCCGCATTCTGCTGAGCTTCTTTGTCTTTAGTCCGGATAACATGCATCAAACTCTTCACAGCTGAATACAATGCCTCAGCACCATCCTTTTCCATCACAGTATCATTCTCTGGATCTTCATGCACACCTGAAAACAGCCACATCGTCAGACACCACCAGTCTTGGAGTAAATGGAATCCTGGTGTAGCAGTGACTTGAAGTTTGAATCCAATTTTCGCATTCATCGCAATTTGCCAGCCCACAATGTTTTTAGTCTTGTACCGATGGGACTCATCAAAAATCCCAAAATTGCATGAACAGTATGAGAGTTAGCCATTATCTGATGGTTTCACTGTGGATGTGAAGGTATCATATGATACAAGGTGGATATTCTGTCTGTTCTCCGGCTATTGAATACTGGTGTTCAGATTCTCTTGAGTAGGATTCGCATTTTTGGAGTGCAATAAGTTGACGTATTTGAAATCGGTTCCATATGTCATCACGTTGATGACACTTTTGAAGTACACAGCCACTCCAGGCATTGTTACCACCAGCATTGGTTCACGGGCTGAGATCAGCGCTGGATGCCCGTGGGGTGGTGTTGACTGGATTTGCATCTGGCAGTGGGGCACTGAATTCATTCTCTGGAGCGGATACCACTCTCATTCTTCACCGACAATGCCGGGAAAGTCTTTGTGCGCCAAAATCACCCACTTCTCAAGGGTCTTCCCCCATAAAATAGACAGTGGTAACCCCATTACAACTTTCTCAGTCACCAATTTGAAAAGCATTGCCACTGCAACCGAGGTGAAAGTCTTTCCAACACCCATTTCATCCACCACCAGCGCTCCTGGCATATCAGCATTCCAAACCCATCTCCTCACGATGATTCTGATGGCACAAACCTGGTGCACCATAAACTTAGTTCCGGGCAGGCCTGAAATTGAATACCTGCAGTCTGGAATATGGTCATCTGGTAATTGGCAAATAGGACGCGCATTCAGAAGCCTGACTGCTTCATCAAGACACTCATATCCAAATTTCTTGTTGGCTGTAGTCAGAACCGTATTCCGTACTGAGCATGTATTTTCTGGATCAAGGACCTCCTGACCATCCTCTACATGCTTCTGCACCTTCCTTGCACTTTTGTCTGTGTTCTTTTCGTACTCAATAATCTCTTTCAGTTGCTCAGATGTAAGCTGGGAAGATAAGCTCATATTCCGGCGCTTCTGAAATTCATCTCAATGTTAGGAAATTCACAGAGAAGCAACCATTTGAACGAATACATGTGGATGCAATATAATCAATTCTATTCTTTCAATCAGAACTTACATTAATACAAGTATCATTCTCTTGCCCACCATCCTCCTATCCCAGCTCTTCTTCCTCTTTTCCACCCTATTCAGAACATTCCAAAGTCTATGTATAATGATTAGCAGTTGCTCACGTCTAGCCTGAGCATGGCTAGCAGGGATTACCTTTCTCGGCCTAATTCCGTTCTCAGCAATCTCCTTCCCTGTCCCTCTCATCATTTCTACCAATAATATCTTTACAGTATATCCAAGTTTCAACTTCAAAGCATTTGAAAGGCAACAGTTGTACGAAATCTGGCCATATATGGGGTCATTGATAACTTGGCTGTGTGTTTATAATCTCATATACTCTTCTTCCAATTCGTCCTGCTCCAAGTTGCACTTGAACATTGATGTGAGAATGAATGGCTCTTTCGGGCCGCCGTTTTTGTTGATGAAATCAACCAACTACTTCTGGTGTCTCACATCTGTATAGAAGGTTTGGAGTTGTTTGGGGGGTAGTACGAAATCCTGGCCATTCAACACCCAGCAAATCATAACCGTTAACGTTGTATTTGGCAACTCCGGGAGGTTACTTGTCGCCTTTTTAACCGCGCGCTCTCCCAAATCCGTTGCTGGTCACTTGTTGCCTCTTCTTCCCATTTTCTTTGCCTTTCGAATTTCGCTTGCACATTGCTTCAAAAACATTTCAACCCACTGCCGGCGAATCCATTCAGCATTAGCCAAATTAACCTATGGCAGCCAGTTCTCGGATGTTGTCAAAATATCTGCAACCACCATCTCAAAGTGCAGGGGTCCATCTCGAATCTGTTTCAAACTGTTCTGCCCCTGAACAATGGACCAATGCTTCTTCTCCAGAAACCCCGCCACCCATACTTTCTTCCACGTGTTGAATGCACTGTAGTTGGCCTCCCCCATTGTTTTGGCAAATTGCTTCGATGAGAATTCGGTTTGCTTCGGGCTGATGGGGGGTTTGCCTTCTGCACCACCCAAGTCCGACCAATTGTCACTCCCATCAGCTGCAACATATTCGTTGTACAACATCTCTGGCCATGGGGGCAAGTATGCAATCCCTTCGACATATGTTTTCCGCGGTTCCGCTGGTGGCTTGAATCTGTTCGTCAGAAGGCTTACAGGGTGTCTTCCAGGTCCGCCGGAGGGTGGTTGAGGTGGAGAAGTCAAGCTGGAAGATGTTGGCTGATTGACTGGATGATTTCCCGGCGGTCCCGGATGCACTCTCAGTGCACTGGGAAATCACGGCACTTGTTTTGAGAACTGCTATGGGGGGAACATTTGAGACCCGCCATAACCACCTTAGTGCTGGTTATATCCTTGCAACAGTGGCCCATAACTTGGAATTCTTTTGCATGCGCTGCTGGTAGATTGCAAACTGTCTGTCATGTTGAATGGTGAGTGGTGATAGAACTGTGGAGCACCTGGAAATGGCTGCTGTGAAGGAGGGTAACTGTAACCTTGCAGCAGATGATATTGATTGGTGTGTTTCCCAAATTGACTGTCTTTGCGAGTGGCACATTGTGAACTTTCATCTGGTGATTCTGAATTATCGTCACAGCGTTGTTGCGAGCCAAATCGGCCACCAGGTGGAGCCATATTCATAGTCTTCGGTGGAGATTCTTTCGTTGACATGCTCTGTTACACAATCATAGTGGTTAACTACAATGGATGCGAGATGAGATATAGAATCAATTGGGGTATGGTTGAGTATATTGGAGGTAGCAGTGACCTTCGGCGGAATGTAGGGCTTTTTATATCCCATTCTGTTGTCACCAACTGTGGCGTTTTACTACACCTTTGATCCATGAAACCAACCTGGGCCTTGAGAAAAAGAAATGTTAATTACAAACACCCCGCCTTTCTTTGTTATATGGTCGAATTCATCTAGTAGGATATGGGATAGGTGCTCATCTTCGTACGCTTCCATGACTTTACAGGTCATAGAAGGGATATGATATGATATCTCCAGGAACCCAACAAGATTGATATCCATTATGAAGGTTAGCACGACTAGGGATATTACATATAAGTTGAGCGTGTACGACCTTCCAACCTCATTCAATAGAAGGCATGTGAGTCGAGCAGCAACAGTTATTGCTTCCTATTCAGCTCCTTGCCTATACATCTTAGTTCTCCTCATGATCCACACTCCAGTCAAGGATCGTTGATGAAGCAAACATCCTACCAGCCTTATCAGTTTGCGATGATCAATACCCGGACATCCAGCTAGCTTGGAGAGTCACTGCTTCATTGTATTATGACTATCAACCTTCATTATCAGCTGCTCGGAGGCTCAAGTGTAGGTATCACTCACAATGCTGCAATGATATAGTATAAGGCCCCATTGTGGTGATTGCAGTGATGACAAAAGAAAGCTCCCCCCAGTATTTAGTGGGGTGCAATGTGGCTGTGAATGTGTTACGCTAACCTGAGTTAGCTCGCTTTCCAACCAATATCACTGAGGCTCTATATCACCCCCTGAAGCATTATCGTGATTCATCCGAATACATGTTCAGTGACCATTTGTCACATATGGTCAACACTCACTGGAAACATGTCAAGTGCTTTATCTGCAGAAGGAAATTATTGTATGAGAACCGACTAGAGGTTCACTATCAACAATATCACCCAATATCGATGAATGAAGGGCTAGTACCTGATGGGATTTTACCACCTGCAGGCTGGGATCGACCTGAGCCATCAAGGTTTGACTTCAGTCGGAGCACCTGAATGGCCATCGGTGAGCTTACTCAACTAATTTATCTACCCATAGACAATATACCTGGTGCACCACCACCTGAAGATACTCCCGACAAAGAAACTATATACCCCCAGAAGCCTGATCTGCCTTGTACCCCTGATCCGACAAAGGCGAGGATTCATAGGCAGGTAGTTGGAGCGGAAAACGCGGGGGGAAAGCATATGGCAAAGCAACTGGATTGTACAACCAGCATCGCAAGTACTCAGAACAATGGAATCTATGGCATGCATTGCAGTCGGCACACGAGTTTCAACAGGCTCAATCATTTAACCAGCAAACGAAAATGTGGATAAATCAACATCTGAGGCATGGAGTGGACAACTTCAGCATCAAATCATTTCAATCAGCGGATGCTCTACGAACACTCCTCTCTAGTAACGATTTTGGGCTCGGCAACGATAGTTGGATTGAAGATCATTCGCACATCTTTAGAACAGTGTATTACAGGGATATGTTCAAATGAATACAGTTCCTTTTAGCACATCTCCCATTGCAGATGCTCCTCGATTTTGAACCATTGCACGTCAGAGACCTGGAAAATCGCAGAACGTACAGCGAGATGAACACAGGAATTTGGTGGTGGTATACGCAAGATCAGCGTCCTGCTGGAGCGATGATTGTGCCAGTGATTTGTGCATCTGACAAGACCCACTTGACCAATTTTTGGGGTGACCTGCATGCCTGGCCGCTGTGTCTCATGATGGCTAATATTTGAAAAGATATTCACCTTACACCTAAAAAGAGCCCCTGGATTCTTGTGGGGCTGATCCCCTGTCACCAGAAAGGTGCCACAAATACTGACGAGGCATGGCATTCCGTGGTTGGAACAGTGCTGTTCCTACTCAGGAATCATAACATCACTGGCCCTGGCTTGAAGTGGGATTGTGCTGATGGATTCCAGAGACAATGTTATCCTCTTTTGGCTGCCTGGGTTGGGGATTATCCAGAACAAATCATCGTTGCTCAAGTCTCATATGTCTCATGCCCAATGTGCGAAATTCCTAAAGGTGTGCCGATGGGGCATTCAACTATTCAACCGCTTGATAACCCACGAGATTAGGATGTGTACTTGGATCTTCTGGACACAACTTATATCGATGTTCTGTACACTCTTGGTGTTCATCCAATCCGTAACCAGTTCTGGCAATACCCTCTCTGCAATGTCTATCACATTTGGCACCCTGAAGAATTAAATCAGCTGCTTCTGGGTTTAGTTAAAGACATATTGCACTGGTTGCTCAAAAACCTGAAAGCTTGCAATGTCAAGGATCAATTCCACAATCAATTCACATCAGTACCATGATATCCAGGCCTCCAGCACTTCTCTAAACCATTCGATTCAATGACAAGCAGCTCCTAGCTTGGAAACAACATCCAGCGAATGATCAGAACACTGGTAGTGAATTGCGCTCCAATATTTGTCTCCTTCCAGGAAGCTGGGTAAACTGTGGCGGCAACAGCCTCTGATGAAATGGTGATGGGAGCAGTGTGGGCATTATGTGAATTCTCTCTACTTGTCACCCAACAAAATCACTCTGAACTATCCCTCGCAGCACTGCACAATGCAGTAAAAGGATTTTATCCGAAGAAGGGTGCCTTTCGAAATCAGAAAATGTCGAACTCTGCGATGGCCAAACTGGATGAACTATTGGGAAGAGAATCCCATCAGTTATGAGAACATACAATTCATAAAATCTGTGCTGCAATGGAGGTTCAGATGTATGGGGCTGAAAAGATTACTACATCAAAACACAGGCAATTTCAGGTAGGCCAGAATAGAGCCCAACAAGTGGCAACCATATGGTCAGATGCTGATCGGCAGAGGGCATTTGAGCAATTGGAGCGCCAATTCCATCAGGTGATACCTGCTAAATGCAAGCTTTTCGATAAATTATTCCAACATCATGAGCGACATCTATTGCAGGATGTCGGGACCAAGGCGACTGGTCCCAGAAGCATATTGGCTAAAAAACTGGCTCAAATGAAGACTGCTGAGGAAGAAGAGGATGACGGGGTGGTAAATATAACCGCCGACAATCGTGTGCAATTTCAGGTCTCTCTATGCGATGATGAGATCGAAGCAACCACCTGTAGTATCACTGATACGGACTGCATTGATAATCAGCTCGAGAGAGAGATTTATAGTATCGCTTTGAAAGGCCAGATGCGGTTCACAAAGGCATTCTCCATTCCCTTGGTGGAGTGTAAAGATTGGTGGCAGGCAATGGGTGTTCAGGAGCTCCGGAACACCATCAACCAGTGTGTAATCCATTTCGGATATCCACAGATGGATCTTGTGAACCATATATCAGAGTCAATCGGACGAAATGGGTTCCGACGACAATTTCAACACCGATATTTCTGGATGGGTACATATCGGCACTGTGAAAGAGGCATATCAATATACCAACAAAGTCAATCACATTCAACAGATGCTAAAGTACAATGACTGGTGTACCGGTATTTACTATATGGAGGAGACACTGTCATATCTTGCCCTACAAGGCTGGTATGATATTGTTAGGGGTTCTCCCTTAATGGTGGTAATGATACATGTTGACTAAAGCAAGTACACGTGACTACCATTCGGAAGTGGATACCATTAGTCACGAAGCAAAACACCTTCTTGCGTATTAGCTCA
>Ga0307514_10000541_pt1 | contig 73100 bp, 78 predicted proteins | sample 16_EM_MG_FD_203088 | JGI IMG/M metagenome (GOLD analysis project Ga0307514, IMG submission 203088) | Populus trichocarpa ectomycorrhiza microbial communities from riparian zone in the Pacific Northwest, United States - 16_EM | ecosystem: Host-associated > Plants > Roots > Unclassified | place...
CACCACAACAACCATGAGCAGAGAAGCCCTCAGACCTCGGAATCTTAATGTCAACTACCTATCCCCACCACTTATACTCTCATCTCCACCATCCTCACCAAAAAATGTCAAAAAACAAAGTGCCAAGCATCGCATCATGGACAATCACTCTGGTCAAAAGTGCACCTCCTCCCAACCACCACCACCACCACCTACAGTGGTACAGCAGCGACCTGCCATTATAGCTGATGTGTCTTGACCCACTACTGAAGCTCCACCTGCAATGCTCAACCTTGACAATAATTATAGCTCCTCAGACAAAGCATATATTGAGCCAGCTGGGTTGATCACAGCTGGTCACTCGGTCAAGTTGTGTAAGAAAACACTCAAAAAACCAATTCAAAATTTGACAGATCTTCCTGAGCTTCCCACATTCGACTCTTTACAACCTATTGTCCCCTCTCACAAAGCATGGAACCAATTGCCCATCTCATTCTCTGAGCTGGATACCATTACTCCAATTCAAATCTTCAAACTCTTTCTTACCAACTCCATTATGGGACAGCTTGTAGCCAACATCAATTCCTATGCCCAGCAGCAGCTTTTTGGGCCAGAGAAGGAGTGGCAGCGATCCTGGCAGCCAGTTACTGCTCAGGAGCTTTATCTCTGGCTGGCAATTCAAATTCATATGGGTTTTATTGGAGTTCCTCCTGAGAGGTACTGGATGAAGGATGGAGTTTACCTTCCCAAGGATGGATTACCACCAGCAGCCTACCTTGGCAAGACTCACTTTCAGGAGATCCACCACTTCTTCCATGTGTCTCCATACAATTCACCAACTGAAACTCCTGAAGCCTTGCCTTGTTGGCTCTCATCAATAGCCTCATAAACTATCGAGATCTTCCAGAAAACAAAGAGCGCACTGTGGAGTACTTTGACTTCTGTCCCTCCATTGTGTGTGACCTTCTGCAAGCTAGAAGTCAATCAACAATGAAAAGTTCCTCCTGCATTCCGGCTTCACAAAAAATCACTCGGTTGGCTCCCGCCACACAATCTGCCTTGCCCCCACTGCCTACCAGGCTAGTTACCAAGCACACACCCCTTTCCCTCTGCCGAAAGGTACCAGGAATGTATTCCCCACTTTGGATGGAGAGTAGAGTAGATTGTTTCCTTTGCAGGTGGAGAAGAAGTCAGGGTGGTAGTGGAGAAGGCATGAAAACCAGCATAAAGTGTGAGGACTGCAATGAGGCTTTATGTTTCACACCCAAACGAAATTGTTTTTATGAATTTCAACATATGTAGAGTATTTTTATTTATTCTGGGGGCATTTGGCTGGATTGTGGTTGTGTGATGTGTATTTTAAAAGCGGGCCCATCTATGGGCCCAAACCCGGTTACCGGCAAAGGGATACGGCCCTGTCTGCCCAAGCAGAGTGGCGATAGCGGGGTATTCCCGCTTGTCTGGATGAACGGATGAAGTCATCAAACTGGTCATAAGCACACTTCTGCTAGCAGAACCTGCCGCTATTGTCTTCATTGCGGTTGGCCATGCTTTTCCGATATGTATAGCCATATGGTGGGGAACCCGGGATAGATAGATAAGCTTAAGTAGAGTACATTGCAATAGAGTATGGAGAGATGATTGAATTTCCCAGATATTAAAGTAGGCCTGAGACATTAACTGGGAGCTGATAATATGTATTCGTACCTCATTCCCATCGATCACAGATAGATTTAAGTTCGAGAGGCCTTTACAATCGTGAACTCGATATCGATAATACTAGGAAGAGATTAATCTGGCACAGCTAACTCAGAGAAGTAGCTCTTGCATGTCCATAGGCTTGTCCCAAGATGTGGAGATTTCTGGTATGAATATTTCGTGTGAGTGGTTCTATATGATTATGCCAGCATGGGAATTGTCAAAGATTTTGCACATACTTCTTATGCGCTTGTTAGGCCTTGGAATTGGTCTTAACATGCTCTCGTGTGCCTATTATTATACATTCTATGACATATCCGGCTAGCCTATTTCCCACACGCTTGCAATTGATGTTGGAGCACGATCGTTCTAGTGGAACACAAAAATACATCTTTGGGGTGGACCTTTTAGCACTTTTTCCTAGCCACTCTTTAGGGATTCTTCTCTACAGTTCGGCCCTTCTCCCTAAAGGCCTCAGTTCAACCCTTCCCCATGTTGGTCCCAATTGTCTGCCCATAAAGTAGCGTTCTCTCCCGCTCCTCCTCCTGCCATCCACCCACGCCAATATGGCCATCACCATCAACATGAATGCTCCGCCTCGAGCTACAGCCATCTCTCCCCAGTCGGACTCCACTTCTTCCACTTCTTCCCTGCTCTCGTTCTCGTCACTCATCGCTAATCCCCACATCCTGGCCGGTCATTCAATACGATTGTATTCAAACCTTCAATCGATACCGAACCACAGCCCAAGCCGAAAATAAACCATCTCTATTCCACAATAGCTGCAAGAGTGGGTGGATGGATGGCATTTCTCCCGGTTGACGATGAAGGCCAACATGTTAACGATGAAGGAAAGAAGGAAGCCAAAGGAAAGTCGGCCCCAGACGAGGGCTTCAACTTGAGCATGAGCTAGTGCAAGAACAGCATTGTGGAGCGGAACGTCTCATACTCCGACTCTACCACAATTACAGCTGCAGGTAGTCATCCCAATTCTATGGGCAGTGATATTATGGTCGTCGCCAGACATTGATGATGGTAAAAATATCACCAAAGGAAGAAAGCGAAAGCTTCCCGGTGACAATTTTAGCATAGTCATCCATAAAGTCCGGCGCACCGATAAGTATACTGCTGAGAAAGACGCTATAATCCGCTACCTCCGTGACGACTTGGAGAACAACTGGGATGATGTCGCCCTACTTTATAACGAGTACTGGAATGACGGTATGGAGGGCCCGGATGCAAATTGCCTCAGAATAAAATACAATACCTTGTGCCGAATGAATCGAGGGCGAAGCAGAGGGTTGGGAAGACTACGTATGGCATCGCAGAAAAGGGAATTATAGACTCTGGTGTGATATATGAGTGGATGGATACGTGAGAGAAGGTGGGGAAGTTGAAGTAGGTTTGTTTGTAATCACTTTGCATTCACCCGCTTGCGGGTATGACATCTACCTCTTCCTACTATCCCCGCTACTCCATCTTCAACAAAGAAAAAGTTCATGTCGTAGCTTCCCCTGCATCCCCCAGTTGAGATAGTGGTAAGAAGTTGTGGAAGTTGGGGTGCAAAGTTTGGGGGAGGATTTGGGGGGTCTATATCTTCTGCTATATTGTATAATATGCTAGCTACTTTTCTAGATCTTTCGATATGGGGTAAATATGATTTCACGGCTTGTTCGTTACGAAAAATGGCTTGATGTTTGCGCTTTGTTGCTTACACCGCGCCAGGCTTCATTCGAGAATATATTCTTGCTTGCTGAATATACGAATGGTTGTTTTCCCCTTTGAATAATTAATAATTATATAAAAGCGATGTGTTGTAGCAAAGAAATGAAAAAAGAAGCGTTGCCCAGATCTAGAATGCCGCTGTACATACCCTACACATATACGAGATGTAATAAAAATAAGGTACACTACATACTAGGTAGTGTGCTCAAGATTTCAGGAGACGAGGATGCACCGTTACACGCAGTGTCGAGTAGTACGCGGGGAACCGAGCGGTTGTGTAACGATAGTAAGATAGGCACGGGCAAACCACAAGGCGAATGTATTGGAGAAACCAACAGGACAGTTAAGTGATGGCGGGATTAGTTAGCTACTATGTGCGAGATTCGAGATTCGATACATTTCATGATCAAAGATCTGAGTTCGTGTAATTCTGGCGGGCCTACAACCTTGTGGGCGTGCTCCATGTGCTGTCCTATCCACCACGGACATCCTAGTTAAAAATATACACTTGATTCTTTAGCCCACGCACGACAGACTTTTCCTAACTTCTAGCATCAAGGTCTACCATGGCTATTCTTGTACAGAGGCTGATCTTCACTCGGTATCGCCGGGAGATGATTTAACAATCTATCAATGAGAGCGTCCCATGAAAGGCAACAAGTCTTGGAAGAAGCCAAGACTACATGTGCTAACCTTCAGCTCACTTCATCTAAAATTCAGTTGTATGGACAGCCACTTAAGCATAAACCCGTACTCAGATGTTTCGACCGCAGTGCTCCTGCGTCGACCAAGGTGACACAGTCGAGGCCCCTGCCTACTGGGGATTGCGAGCTTACTTCTACTCCAATCATTCAAGCTCACACTGTGTGGAACGTCATTTCTACTGAGGCTATGCCCAACCTGGGCAGCCTTCAATACTCCTTGTTCATCACTGCCAAGAATCATGCTTCTATCTCACCACGGCCAGTCCGATATACGAAGTAAACGAAGGACTCTTGAGCTCCAGGATGGGAATCACGATAGTTGCACAGTTTCATCGCTCTCGAATAGCAGTCTTTAATATAACCATCCACTGGTAAAACTGGGATATAAAAGACCACAACTTCCCCGCCCAAGGATTCACCATCAGTTCCAAAGCTGCAACACAGCCCAAGCTTCAATTCCACTCTTTCAATTTTCTTCAATCTCACATTCATTCAATACTCGCTGCAATGAAGTTCACTTCCTTCCTCACCACCGTCTTCCTCGCAAGCACTGTCCTTGCCCACCCCACCGCAGAGGCCGAGGCCGACTATAACCTCATATCCCGCGCCATCGGCTCCTCATGCAAAGCCCCAGAAGGCACCGGAAAGTGTGCTAAAACCTCGTCTTGCAATGGAATAACCTACAACGGCCTTTGCCCCAGTGACCCGGCCAATGTCAAAGTATTCTCCCCAGTCCCCCACCTCCTCACACCACTCACCACTAACCTCCCCAGTGCTGCGTTGAGCTCTCCTGCACCACCCCGAAGGGCAAGGGCCTCTGCCGCTCCAGATCCCGCAACGGATGCAACGGCGGCTCCTTCATCGCAAACCACTGCCCGGGATCTGCAGATATTGCGTGCTGTGTCAAGGGTTCCGGTTCACCAACCCCACCAGGGAACCCATCGACCCCGAAGATCCCAACCAACAAGTGCAAGAAATACGTGGTCGATTCCGGCTACACCATCCTCGCAAAGTTCCCAGGACTCGTACACACCGTTTACTGCTATGCGAACAAGCCTGGAGAGCACGGAAAGGGAAGGGCATTGGACTTTATGATGAAGGTAAGCGAGAGACCAGCTTTCGATCGAGAATTGCTTGCTAACACAATGGCAGCCGCACTCACCCCGGGGCCGAGAGATGGCCGAATGGGTCATGAAGAACAATAAGTCGCTGAATGTGCTCTACGTCATCTGGGAGCAACGGATCTGGAATACGCAGCGTGATAAGAAGCCCGTGCCTTGGTCCCAATGGAGGCGAATGGAAGACCGGGGAGGATGCACTGCAAACCACTGGTGAGTTTGTATTCTGTTGTGTATGAATAGGAAGTGAACCTTACTGACTATGGCAGTGATCACGTTCATGTGAGCTTCAACTAGATGGTGAGAGGATGAGCTCATGCATGCATGAGCTTTAGGATTGTTACTGGTTCTGTTTCGGTTATAAAACGCACACGAAGTTAATTTCTTCATCACTTTGTATTTCTATCGCTAGTAATAGATCCCACTATTTCTGTCCGTCATTCATCGTACGAGTGATTGTGCATGTCTTGCTGTAGTGCTCAGTCGATTTTACCTGACTTTAGTCAAAACAACTCTCCCCACTTTCGTCAACTTCCAAAACAGCTGCAAACGTTCATTTTATCATTATATGTAACCGCCCGATGTTCTGGCGATTTGTTTCTATGGCAGAGATTTCGGATGTGGATGGATACCTATATGGCTAGTGCTAGACACGAGTCGAGATGAACTCAAGGCGTTTCATCTCAATGGCATGATAGAGGTCTCGCCCAGAGTCTCGAGCTCGAGGTCTTGCAGCTATTACATACTACAATGCAGAGGGTGGGGGATAGGGGCTAACAAAAAAGTAACAACCAGAGGTTTTAGCCCGGAGGTGTTGTTGTAGATAACACTAATCGAGCACTGCAGGTTTCGAACCTATATCTTGACCACCTGGTGTTTCTAACAGCCAGTTAAGAAATCACTTATTAATTTGACGATTTCTACCATCGTAACTAGCTACGGAATGGTGAGCATAGTGAACAATGAGGGGTGGAAGTGGAACGCAAAACCATCATCTGCCGGCTCCTTTGTTACTTGGGTCATGGATATCACTCACAGACTCGAGTCTTTTTGGGATGAAACCGAGTGAGGTACTCAGGACGAATTGTCGGAAATAATGTTTTGCATGATCAGGGGCGTATCATTCAATAAACAATAAACCATGGCTGGCTTAGCTGGTAGTTCGTAGCGCCATTAACGCCAGGTACTATGAACACTAGGTGCTGTAAACACCAAGGTTCGAAACCTGTAGGATCAAAACATGCAGTGCTCACTGTTTTGCTCTTTTTATCCGCACTCCCGGAGCAGTTACTCGTTCTCTATGTTGGTTGAAACTTGCTATTAGCAAACGGATTGCTGCAAACATTGTTTGAAGATTAGGGTTCAAATATTTTTAATAACAAGGAATTGATTCTTAGATTAGCTGGGAGATAGCGCTACAAACGGCAGGCACTGGAAACACTAGGTCAAACACCAAGGCTCGAAACTCATAGGCTCGAAACCTGTAATCCTCACTCTTTTGCTCTTTTTGCTTGGAAGAGTTACTCATTCCTTACATATAGTATTCCTGCTACGGGGGATAATAATGTACGCTCCCTCCCTGACTAGGGATACAGAAATATGATGGGATAGAGATCAAGAAGCGAAGCAATGCCCATTACAGTACAGAGAGAAATGTCCGAGCTCCACAAGCAAAACACTCCCTTGATGATACACCCGAACATCTCGCGACACCTCACAGCCCAAATCAACCCCAAAACAAAACAAAAGTCAAAAATGCCCTGACGTGGATTTGAACCGCGGATCTCGATATTACTAGTGTCACGCTTTACCCCTAAGCACCAGAGCATTTGTTCAGATCCTGGCTCAGCACCACCACCCGAGCAGACTTATACTGTCGAGTGATTTCAGGTGAGGTACCTTGCTGGACCCTCACATGATGTCCCCGCCAACTTTAATTTATACTTCTTCCTAAGCTCCCGCACTTCAGTTCTTGCACTCGCTCATATAACGGCTTCGCCGAACGTCGAGGCTGTTTTGCTCATGATCCCCATCACCAAGAATGAAAATAGGGTGACTTTCGCTGTGAATTCGCTCTGAGTTCCGGAGAACTATTCGGCGCCTCATTTCCGGCGAGCCTTATGCCAACCTCATCTCTCGGCTCATATTCGCTGTTATGTTCTTATATCACTCCCTAACAAGTGCTCCGTGTTTAGCATTCCAAATCCCTCAAGAGTGAGTCTCCGTCGAATTGCATAGCTTTGCTACTCAGCAGCTTGCCCTCCACCTGCTCACCCGGGTTTTGTTGCCAACACTTAGGTTTGGCCGGCACCCAATGATCAGAAGTCATAGATACTCATGACAGGCTCGGGAGATCAAACGACAGTTCCCAGCGGGGTAGCCACAATCGTAACGACTTTAACGATGTCAATTCGCTCCACGAAGCTCCAAGATCAAACGAACGTACGAGAAATCAACTGTCTGGAAGGCTACGCAGGGCAAGTGGTGGAATGGAAATTACGGAAGTTGGTACAATGTAGAATGATATCCTGTGACGCAACCTGTCTGTGTGCTTCGGAAATCACAGCAGCAGCCGGCTCCCATCTCGCATACCACGACGTTGGCGGCTTTCGACAGTTGTTATCGTGGACCCAGCAGCAACGAGAGCTGTTGATGCGGTTTCAGCTTATGAGTTCTGGCATTCAAAGATGGAAAGTCAAACGCACGGCAAGGCCAGAGTGTGAGGTATGAGATTGTTCCTACGTGGAACACCGCTGACAGACATCGATGAGGTGATAGTTCTGTAATCCAAAACACAATCCAGAAGTCCACATCTACCTACTCAAGTACATCCGAGGCGATGAGTCTGGCGCGCTTGGGGCGGTCAACTTATAAGAAGAGATGCAGCTTTGGAATCACGAGGTGGTCTAGTCAAGTCAATCCGGGTGAACAGCTCGCGACATCTACCGAATCCGAACCCGAAGTTATCGCGTCAGTTCATCTTCCCGGTGCTTGATCCCATAAGGACAGCACTACCGACGATGCCGTCTTCATGTATTCCGAGTGACAACTAATAAGCACGGGGTACATATGTACATGGATGTAGGGTACACATCACTTCCCGTACCTGCAGGTCGTAGGTTGCATTGCCAACTCACGATACTCTGCAATTTCCCAGTCTATACCTACAACTCGTCTTCGAATGACCAGTCGAACGCCACCTCACCAGATGGGGCGTGTATCGCAAAATACCTGGCTGCATACTATCCACATGCCTGCCAGGTACCCGCCAACCGGTTCCCCTGCGGCCAAACAACAAACGGACAGACCGAATGCAAACTATATACCCAAACGTGGAGACCTGGTAGGTATCAATCGACGTGGGGGGAAGAGGGAACTGAGCAAACGAGGTGTCTTGGGGTCGGAGCGTTCGTCGACAGACAGGAAACCACGAACAATGCGAGATATCCGGAGTATCTGCGTGGAAGTATCGCGGAGGGCGGAAGGGGTTCGAGCGTTTTTGTTGATGCTGGGCTGGACTGGGGCTAAGGTATCATCACGATGTCATTCGGGGCAGAAGTGATTTGGTTCTTTGGTTCTTTTTAGGTCGCGGATTCTAACTGCTCTATATAGATAGATCAGATCTTGTGGGTCAGCCCAGAATCATGCAGTCGCTCGATCTCTGGGCATTTATAGCCACCCAACCATTATTAACTTTCCACGGGACTTGCAGCCACTGCGGGGGGGTGACAACAAGGAATGACAGGCCGTCGCGGAGTTTTCGAAACATGGCATCTTCCCCTTCCCTATTCCAAATTGCGTAGGACCGAGGTGTGTGAACCATGTGTCGTCAGCTTTCGACGCCAACGGCGGCCTCCGCACCGATCCACCATCCAGCTTGGCCGCCTTGGGTTTGGCCGACCGCGCGAGCCTCTGTGCGCTTCGATTCGCCACTCGGCCCAGCCCCAGCTTATCGAACGTCTCAGAAATTCGTCGAAATCAAAAACAACAATAATAGCAAATGGACACTTTTCCCGAAGCAGAGCTGCATTACACTAGACCGGGGGTGGTGGGGAGGGATTGTTGGGGTGTGCGAATGGAAGTGATTTCTGGCTGGCTGGCCTTGCCCAGCAAACAAGAACTTTTGTGTCAAACGGGCGGCGAATTGAAACATAGCGATTGAGCGCCTTATCGATGATTTCTCGGAATTCAGTGCATTGGAGGGGGAGACGCTGAGACGGCCTGTAGACAGCGATAGGCAGCATTGCGCCCGTACGATTGTCGCAACAGCTCGTATTTTGCGATTATTCGCGAATCGCCCAAATTGCACGGCACCTGATACGCACATTTGTTTAAGAGAAAAGAGAAGAGCGGGCTTTTTTCCTTTTCGAATTACACGTAACAGGCATGCATTAATTGGCAGAAATAAATAATCCAGCGATCGCTGTCCTCAGCTGAAGGTTCCCCGCCCAGCTGCAGCGGTGAAACGTTGACGCGCTGGGTGAGAGCAGCACACCTTCCGCAATGGGTCTTGGCTGCAATCTCCCGGGGCTTCGATACGCCATCCTGGGAGACAGACGGCGGCATTTGAACGGTCAATTCGCCAGCGCCGACGCAATTGACGTGCAATTGAGCCCCTATTCACAGCGCGATGTTTCCTCCGTCGCGCAGCCGTTTCCTCCGCATCCGCCGATTACTACATATTGTCGAGACGCTAGCTCGCTCGTCGCTGTTGGGATGTGAGATGTGACCAGCTCCCAGCCATGGCATCGGCTAGCAATGCGCTCAGGCGAATGGGGCGCATCCACGACGGGCATTGGTAGAGCCGTGCTAATCCCAGAAGAAATGGGGGAGGCTGGTGCGATCGGACAGGCGAGGCGGTGATGTGATGCGATGTGGACGCTGGTGAGTGGAGCAGCGACGGTGTTTTGTTTCGGCCAGCCATCCTCCCTCCTCCTCCCTGGCTGCTGCAGCTCCCGCCCAGCTCCCACTGGCCAGCCAGCCAGTCCGTCGCCGTAGGCAGAGTCGGGTTAGCACGGCGCCAATAATTCGCATCCGGCCAATTGGCCCAATGGCAGCCTCTGGGAACCTCCATTGGCTCGCCTGTCTCCCCAGACAGCCAGACAGCCAGACAGCCAGACACCCTCCCGCGCCGTCTCAATCCATCGGTTCCCTCGGTCAGCGAACAGTAGAGCACGATCTGGCGTCCCCCCGTCCCCCAAGCAACCGAATCGCCCAGCCTGCTGCTTTTCGCTCTGCAGGCCCCCCTACTTCTTCGCCCTTTTCTTCGCTCCAAACTCCTCCCTCCCTCCCTCTCCCTTCTTCCTCTCGACCCTCGCATTCTACCCACCGCTCCCATTCCGTCCATCAATTACGTGTCAATCACACCCTCTACTTCTTCTATAACCCCCTTCAGTTAGCAAGAAGGATTCTCCCGTTCTTGTCTTCCTTCACTCAGTGTTCGGACGACAAGAAATCCCCGGAGAATCACTCAAGCTGGCAACCTGGACTTTGAAGCTCGAATCCCCATCCCCTTAAGTGTCTTCCCCTCGTCCTATTCCCACCAGGAAGGCCACACCCAGATCCACGAAGAAGTCCTATCTGAGCATACCAGCAAGCCTTCGTTGTCTTCCTCCTCTTCTCACTTCGAGCACGAGCGGGAAGGTCACGGAAACCACCACAATACCCTCCAGATAACCGAAGAGCACATCACCGCCACCACGCACGCCTCCGATCTAGGTCACCGTCAGCACCACCAGCAGCAGCAGCAGCACCACCACCACTCCCTTAACCCGTTGAAGCATATCCACCGCCCTCATCTGCACCCTCACGGCCACGCTCCCCAGACCGTGCTTGTGAAGAAGACCCACAAGGTTTACAGGGACGACGATTCATCCTCGTCCTCTTCCTCCTCCTCGTCCTCCTCGTCCTCGTCTTCGGACTCGTCAAAGTCGCGTAGGCACCACCACCACCACCATCACCCTACCGTTGGACATCTCAGAGGACCTCACTCTGTGATCTCATCCATCAAGCACCACCTCCCCCACGTCGACCACCGTCACCACCAACACCACCACCACCAGCACCACTCCCACCACCATCACCACACCCCCTCGCACCAATCATCTTCCGGCCGCTCCAGCTCAGAATTTGACCACGCCCGCTTCAGTGAACACACATCCACCCACAAGCCATCGCACGCCCCCGCCGTCTTTGTCGAACGCCCCGTAGTTATCGACACCACCTACCCGTCCACCTCTACCTCCTCCGAAAAGACCTACACCGTAGACGAGTTCCCCGCCCCCGTCGTTTCCGAGACCAAGGTCATCAGGGAAACCACCACTATCATCCCGGAGCCCATCTCGGTTGCCACCAAGTCTTCCAAGTCTTCCACCTCCGGCACTTCCGCAACTTCGCTCTCCGAGGACAAGCAGTCCACCGCAAAAATGGGCAAGTACGACACGCAATACAACCAGTACGAGGCTTCGGTCTACGCCGATGAGCACGGGTCCGTCTCTGACGCCCCCTACAGAACAAAGGAACTCATTCCCTCCTACAAGTCGGCAACCATCTCCTCCGTCCATGCGCCCAAGGCCTCCACTTTCACCATCCCCTGTCACCACATCCGTATCGGCGATCTCGTGATCCTCCAGCACAGGCCCTGCCAGATCATCCGCATCACCACCTCGGCACAGACCGGCCAGCACCGATACCTCGGTGTGGATCTCTTCACCAAGCAACTGCATGAGGAGCCTTGTGTTGTTTCCCACCCCTCCCCGTCGGTTGTTCTCCACAGCCTTCTCGGCCCAGTATTCAAGCAGTACCGTCTCATCGATATCCGCGATGACGGTAAGCTCGTCGCTATGACCGAGACCGGGGAGATCAAGCAGGGTCTTAAGGTCGTTGACCAGGGCCACCTTTGGAGCCGTCTGAAGGAGGCGTTCGGCCGTGGGTCCGGTTCCGTCCGCGTTCTTGTCATTTCGGACCATGGCAAGGAGCTTGCGGTCGACTACAAGATTGTCCACTTGGCCCACAAGTTGTAAGGATTTTTTGGGTTGGGGGATTGGTCGGTGTATTATGATGGATATGGGGGATGTATTTGTGAGGCGTGTTTTGTGCTTTTCTGAGTTTTTGTATGTTTTCTGATTTTGGTTCATATGAGGGATGTCACGGGGGGGGGGGATACGATGGTAGGAAAAAAGGATATCTTCAATGGTTGCTCGCCGGATCGCTGGAAGCAAACGGAAACGGACGGGATGGGATCGGACGTTAATGAATGGGACATTGGGTGTTTTTTTCTCTACACAGTTGGGTTGATATTCTTGGGAAGGGAATGTGAGATTCATGGGGAGAAGGGATGTGATATTCATGGGGGGATGGTGATATTTCGTGGGATATGCGGGGATATAATGGTCTCCTTTGTTTTATCGCAAGATGAATATATATTTTTTTACGAGGTTAAAAAGCTTTTTTGCGGGGCAGTTTTGACGGATTCCTCGTGATGTGGTGATAGGGAGGTGATATGGAGCGCTAGATATGCACATGGCCAAAAGAGGATGTTTGTTTTGGAATCGCTGAAAGGGGATGTTTTTGACAACGGTAGATATCAATAGAACTCTACCGGGCCGAGAATTGGGGTGGTTGGTGGAGCTAGGAGGATGCATATACTCAATAAAGATGGAAAATGTGGACACCCGAGCTGTTAGATACAGTTCGTAGTGAGATTAAGTGACGGAATATTAATACATAGCCGTGCTGTAACTGATGAAAGGCCTGGGTTTTGCGGATCATGCCCCGAGTGATAATGCCATAGAGAGCGGGGACGATCGATCTCCTGGTTGGAAATGATGAAGGACCAATATTCCATGATCCGAGCCGCTAGATGATTATTGGAGGGTAACTTTAAACCCCTGGACGGCTGTTTCACGTTTGTACAAGGAAATTGAAGTCCCGGAGTGGAGGGGAGTGTAATGATGGGGAAAGGTATCGAGATGAGATAAATTATTGCACATAGCGAAGTGGGAGGCGTGAATTTTCATTTGAAGACGAATTCGAAGTTGCAGACTTGGTGATGTGCTGGGGTTGGGGTTGGCTGAGTCGGCAGGTGGGCCGGTAGGTTCGTCTGGGAGTGCCTGTTGTTGGATGAGGGTGGCTGGGAGACGGGTGTAGGTGGATGGGGATAGAACATTTCAGGGGTTATTTAATATACCAAGGTTCCTGAAGACTGGCAGGTTGAATTGGTGGGCGGCAGATAATAGTGGCTTGTAGATAATTGGGGGTATGCGTATGCGCGGCTTGTCCACGGGGGCGGACTGGGTTTTTTAGATCTTGATATCGAGTGATGCACAATGATGAGACGAGTGAGATTGTGTGACATCACCTCTTGGTGAGTACGACCGACTCCTTCTTTTTCGACAAAGCCCACAATTCAAACCGACTACTAGGGGTAGGTAAGAGCAAAGCGAATTCGCCTGTTATCATCAGGTATGGCCCAAGGGGTTCAGGCGGCGCGTTGCTGGCCGGGCAATTCAATGAGGCCGCTTGACAGCAATATACTTTAATGTAAATACGCCTTAGGGTTTGCTTGACCGAAGTTGAACCTCGAGAGTTCCGTCTTCGAAAACATATATCGGTTAGTTCGTCTGCCTCCGTCTTCTGCGTCTCCGCTCTCTTTAACTCCCCACTGCTTACGACGCTATCTTGAAATTGTCTCGCCAAGGAGGCGGACGCTGGTTTATGGGGGCAGTTCTGTTATGTTCTCGGACTAAGCACTAAATATACAGCAGAACCAGGATAGGGTGCTCTACAGCAGGACAAGCAAGAATATAGACAGCAAAAGAAGTGGTTACAGCTGGTTTCGAGCCTGTGGCTTCGGGTGTTTGTAGCACCCCTGGTGCTTTCAGCGCCTGTAGTTGGCGTTTAAAGCACTGACCGAGCTAAGTGTTTGGCTCTTGTATATTCCGTGATTTGGTAGATCCTTAAATGGGGAGAGCGGGATTGGAACCGATATGGCATTACCGGTACAGAGGGGATACAAGACCATAAATCTGAGTCATTAAGGGAATTTTGAATAAAGATGGCGTAGTGAAGGCAGAATTAGTATAGTATGCTTAAGTAATGCTCTGCGACTGGACAAGAGTGTAGCAAAAGAGTTGGCTATCGCAGGTTTCGAGCCTGAAACTTTGGGTGTTTCCAGCCTCTAATACTGCAGAATGATCAAGCCAGGTTTCGAGCCTGCGACCTCGGGTGTTTACAACACTAGTGTTTTCGGCACTGGCATTAAAGCGCCAACTGAGCTAAGCGTCTAGCTCTTGTTTGTCGCATTGTATAAACCCTCAACCTTGACGTAAATTCTAACCTATATTGAGGGGGCTATGTGAGTAGTAGCATACCGGTATTTCCGTCTTGCGAATGTGCTCTGGGGGGCAAGAGACGAACTTATATGTAGGAGAATACAATACCAAAAGAGCGATTATCACAGGGTTTGAGCCTATGATTTCGGGTGTTTATAGCATTACCGCAGAATTATGATCAATGCAAGTTTCGAACCTGCTCCTAGTATTTACAATATCTGCTAGCCAAGCTAAACGATCAGTTCTTGCGTGATTGACGAAACCTATCGTCAGGTTCGAGACTACTACATAGCCTTTATCATTATGCGAAAACATAGTACTTTAAGAGTCTCTCGAGCGACCAATAGGGTATGTATGCCCTGTAGAATTTAACAAGGACCAAAAGAATGATGGTCTCAGGTTTCGATCCCATAGTGGCATTTACAGCATCGGGTGTTCTAAGCACCGTGGTCTTCCACAAACCAACAATTCACCTTTATGCTTTCCCTGATTTGATAGATCTTTAATTTATATTTATGGATCTGTATGAAATAGTTGTTTGATGTTCATGTTCTCGGGTCTGGGTAAACTTAAAATGGCCGGCTTTGGTACATGAAAGATGCCTTAATCATGGTCAGTCCAAGTTACACTGGAAGTTCTACTTCTTGAAAACGTGTGTACCATTATCTGCAATGGGATGTTGCTCCTCGTTGCCCCCCCCAAAATCTAGCGTGCACCATCGCTCGTGCTTTTATCGATATCAAGTTGCATACTAAGCATTATTCTACAATTTTTTGTATCATTGCAGTTACTAGTAGTGGGCTCGTGGTGCTGTCTATGCAGCAATGACCAGACTTGGCTTTTTGTGCGTTTGAATATCATAAAAATTGGTTAAGGGGTGTCAGCTACAGTCATAGAGTTATGAAAATGAGGCTTCCCGTCCGCTCAGCCATATCCAAGCATAACATCGCCAGGTTAGTACTGCAGTGGGTGACCATGCGGGAATCCCTGGTACTGTAGTTTTGTCTCTTTTGTCACGGCATGAGCATAGACTTGTGGGTGGAGCACAATGCATCTATGACGAAAAGACGAGTAGGGTTCTGTGACGCCGACTTTCTCACATGCATGCTTAGAGGAGCGGTAGGTAAAAATTTTGAACCTGTGGATTGAAACTTTTAAGAGCATTTAATTAATTAAGCAAAAACCACAACCACTCCCATTAACATCCCCCTCCACCGAATTAAAACGCCTCGCATCTATACCGCTCTCTCCCTACCAATACTGTCCTAGACGCAGGTGCTAGTGCTAGTGGTAGTGGTAGTGGTGGTGGTGGTGGTTGTGGTGGTGGATGTGGCGGTGGGGTCCGCAGCGGCCTCAGTGGTGGTGACCAAAACATCCTCAGTGGTGGTGGAGACCACCATGTCCTCAGTGACCGTGAAGGTCGGGTCAATAACGAGGGTGAGGTCGACCTGTCTGGCTTCAAGTACGGCCGCCGCGTTAGGTTTAACCTGGTAACTGTGAGCAACTGCTACGGGTTCCTGGAAACGGATGTGCTTACAGCATCGGGGGCCGGAACGGCGCTGCAGGCGAGGAAGGCCAAGGGAAGGAGGTAGAGTGGGTTCATTTTGAAGTTGTGTGGAGCGAGTGAAGTAGAAGATTGAAACGAGGGCGATAGAATGGAAAGTGGATGGAAGCAGACGATTGGAGTGCGGTTCATAGAATGGAAAGTGGATGGAGAAGAAGATGGCCACAGGGGATGAGAGTGTCGTTTTATAACTGCCAAAGATCTCACGATGAGATGGGCCTAAGAAGGGAAGTAAACACTGATTCTTGCGGATGGATCTAGGATGAGCAGTAAAAAACTGTTGAACTTCAGCCGTTTAACTATAAGTTAACCATATAACTAGCGATCCCGGAACTTTGGAGGTGATATGGTTGGGGGATACCCGGGTCAGGCGACTGCGAAACGGGCGGACGTCCGGAAGACGTTTTTAGTAGGTTTGAAGGAGTAACGAATGGTGGGTTCTAGGTCGGCCATGGCGAGAGTAAGCTGATAAGATAGAGTTCGAAAGTTCCGCAATATACTTAATTGAGGGCCTGGCCAGAAATCTTGATACCACAAAAAACCTACGGGAGATCGTAGATTGTAAAGCCTATCTGCATATTTGATGGGCCAAACTTCGAGTAGGCAAAAGAGTTAGAAACGATATTTATTCTAGGCATTGAGTTTCGAAGACATTATAGACACCTAGGCCTCTTAATGTTCTAAGGCGTGTTCTATAACCATCTATTCTAGCATTCTACGCGATATATCAACCATTAGTTGCGTCCATCTGTCCGCCTGTTGAGGAGCTTCTCTGATTTAAATAGAACCCAAAATCATTGTTTCTCAACCATCGTCCACTCATCTTACCTTCCTTTTCTCAGCAGCCGAAATGAAGTGGACTATCCCCCTTACTGCCATTGCTGCGATCCTCCCCGCCATTGCTAGCCCAACCCCTCCTGATGGAGGCGCAAACGGTGTGCTCCGCCCCATCGACATCAACATCCCCCGACCCCGGCCCGTCAGGCCTGCACCGCCCACGGGCGGACACCAGAAACGCCACGACTTTGAGTTCGAGGACGACATGGAAGAGGTCTATGAGGACGCTTTGGAGGGAGAGATGGAGTCGCAACTGCAGGCGTATTCGCAAGGCGTGCAGTTCCACCCTGCGCAGCCGTGCCACGGGCTTGCACCTGTATGTGACCCCACGAGCGATGAATTTCGTGCTGATGGTGTTCTAGCCGGCAACCAAGGAACCGGTTTACGTCCCAGAATACCGTCCAGGCAAGTTTTCCTACCTGTACCAAGTGCTGCAATGATGCACCGGCTGACAGGCAGAGAAGTAAAGAGCTAGTGGTTATTGAGGGAAAGGCGAAAGAACCGGTGCCAGTTGCTGTGGTTGGAGATAAAGGGAAATGGAGAGACTCGCTCAATATTGGAATGAGGGTTGGAGGAAGGGGAAGGTCGTGGGGAAGGGTGTAATTGCGGTAGTGTTTCTTTGTACTTGAGGGTTTATTTTTTTGATGCGATTGCATATATATACGCCTATTTGTCTGTGAAAGAGGTATTTGGATGTATAAATTATGACTATACAGCGCTCTTGTTCGTTGTGATCACGGTAGCCGCGGGATACAGTGCGTACGTATGAAGGGTCACTGATACGATCGAAGGGTGGGGGAATGGTTGCGCCACCCACAAGGCAACTACCAACAAAGTTTATGATTAGGTTGCCCTCTTCTTTTTTTATAACGTCTAAGTGGAGCGAGGTGCCGCAGAATACAATGAAGCAGTGTCTGTAACCAAGGGGGAGAAGCATAGTAAAGAGCGGATGTATGGGTGATGAGGGCGTACGTACACATTGACTAGTCTATGCTTTGAGCACGGAGTGCTCAGGGTCTAAGGACATCGCTGCAGCTGGATTAAGAGAATTCCTAGGTGCACGAGTGCGTTTCCGGACCCAAAGTTGACGTACTTTAATGGGAACCCTCAGTGCTATGCTCATGAGAATACTTTATAGAACATCTTGGAGGTCCTTGATCAACAGCATACGGGTCAACTCTGGTAGCTACTCAGACTAGGTATAATTCAGTATATCGAGTTGTTTAGCAGGATTTAGGCCATGGGTGAATTCAGTTCTAAAGTTGACTGCGGCGTCTAGGGGTTGCATGTGTATGATGCAGAGTCGATTACGAAAAAAGAGCTTGAGATTCTGATTCGGTTTTAATAGAATCATTGTCAGAACTTGATCGCTCGAATACAGTATCTGAATTATTGTCCTTTTCGCCTCCGTGCCTTCCAGCCGATCGTGATTAAGTGCGCAGTCTCATATATAGAGGTGTAAGTCTTGATGCTCAGGCTAGCTGAAGTACAGAAAAAACTACTACAGAGACAGACAGAAGAGATCCGGATCCGGAGATAATGGGGGTATTATAATTAATGTGTCTATTTACTGGGCTTGTTCAAGCTATCCGCCGACAGACATCCTATCCCCTCGATTCATCCCATTCCCTCGATTCCATCGACATCTCCAGCTCCCTTTCCTCCTCTAACTGCTTGGTGAAGCGGCCATGGCCAAAGTATCGGGATGTTCTGAGCCTAGCACCCTCATTCTCTTGTCCAAGACTTCCAGCTCCAGATTCTTGGACTTCCTCAATTGCCCCTGCTTCCTGTATGTCTCTGCAAGGTCGCACATAGTGTTCAGGGTATCTGGGTGCATGTGACCGAGCACATTCTTTCTCATGTCCAAGACCCACAACTGCAGGTCCTCGGCCTTCTTCCACCGCCCTTGCATCCAATAAGTCAATGCTTGGTTGTGCATACTAGTTAGGGTATCCGGATGCCCTTGGCCAAGCACCTTCTCCGTCTTATCACGAACCTGCAGCTCCAGAGTTTCTGCATCCTGCACCCCCTTCTGATACTTGTATGTTGTAGCGAGGATGCCCATGCTGGTTAAGGTGTCTGGGTGCTCAGGGCCGAGCACCCTCTTTCTTGCTTCCATGACATACATTGACAGACCTTGGGCCTTCGTCCACCGCTGCTGCTTGTTATATGTCGATGCGAGATTGGCCATATTAGTCAGGGTAGAAGGATGATCTTGACCATAACGTTTCTTTCCTACTTCAACCAATTCGTTGAAAAGTTGTTCAGCTCTTCTGTAATATCCATATTGCGAAAAGACGCGACCCAAAATTTCCCCCAAGATCATTGAGACAGGGTGTGCCTTTCCGAGCGACGCTTTCATGTTCAAGATTTCTCTTTCATAAATATTTTCTATATTTTTCAGGGAACCGAGCATTAGGTACTGTACTGACAGTTCGAGGGAATTGATGCTTTGTGTCGGTGCCACCTTTTTGACGATCCTGCTAGTGTATGTTGGTGTTATTTTGTTTTTGGTGTACTCGATCTCTTTTTCAAGTACTTCCATATTCTTTCCAGAAAGCGTGAGCCAGCGTGAGGCCTCATATTTATCTGCCGGGACACCAAATCCCAACTGATAACAGAAGGCCAGTTCAAAAGCCGCTTTCGGTCGACATTTCGGACAGATTTGTGTACCATTACTAGAAGCCCTGGCCTCAAGACACCGTCTGATTATTTCCCGTACTCGATAGTCAAGATGGCTCATTGCTAGTACGGATTCTGCTACCTTGTGAAAGATTAGTTCTGCATTTACTTCATACGCTTACTAGACTTACACTGAACTCAGCATGAATAGGTACATGTAGATTCGAGATTGGTATCAGCGCGCGTTGGCGATAAGTTGTGGACACCCGTCCCGTTCTGCGAACCAAGACGTTAGTTCGACGTTCTAGGCTGGCCGTAAATCAACAGTATAATGAGGACTTACTCAAGATAACCAATCAATGTTCTGAAATCGGTAATCCTGCGATTCGGGCGTTCTGGAAGTGTGGACTGGAAAAACTCCCGTAAGGAGTTTTTCAGGGTGTCACTTACGCCAGTAGCCCGATGTAACAGCTCATTAACCTTTAAAACTATTCCAGACTTGTGTTCGAAACTTGAGGTTTTCCATTCATTGAGTATTGATTCGCTATCCTCTCCTGGCCCCCCAAAGTGATGCCGGAATAGAGTATATAAACAAACCAATCCAAAAGAGTAAACATCCGTCTTTTTTGCATCCCTCAGTGAGAAATTAGGAGTTATTGTGCGTTCCGGGGCGTACCAAGGCCACGAACGAGGGAGTCGTACACGATCCTCTTCTGTTAATCCAAAACTGGAATAGCCGAAATCAGTTGCTTTCGCTGTCGGTCCGTTTTCACCGTGATACACGAGTATATTGTGTGGCTTGAGATCGCCATGTATAATATCCGTTGTACGTTAGCTGACCGAAAACTACTTGACTCTGGAGTATTTACTACTACTATGCAGGGTGTCAATAGCATGGGCAATATCGACACAGAGGCTTAGTTTGGTATCAAAGGAACTCCTCATTCCTGCCGGTGATGTCAAGTAGGCAGCAAGATCCCCATGCCGTGCCTTCTGAAACACTAATACAGGACTCAGTTCCTGGTATTCTTTGTCGATTTCCCAACATATTCCTTCAAGATCAACTATATTCGGGTGATTTCGGATTGCCGGAGTCACTAGTACCGTAACTTCCCATATTAAGAGTTCAAACGCTTTCGGTGCTTTCCTAGCCTTAAAGAGCTGTTCGGTGCGCTTCAAGGCGAATTCTAGTCCAATGTTGACAGTGGATTGATGAACGGTGGCTGTAGCGCCTTTTCCCACAGCACCCACGGCATCCCACATAACCGGCAAAATATCGATTTTGAACTGTTGAACGATCGCTAAAAATGCAATGAGGTCGTAATGGGGCCCAGGATCATTGGAGCTTTCGTCCGTGGTGACTAATATCGACTCGAGGTATTGGGAGGATGATATATATACACTCATTTTCTGGGTAAAATTCTTTTGTAGAGGAAAGAATTGAAGTAAGAATTCTGCAGGAGACGGCTATTGGTAACCTGCCTTGAAGTACGACTGTGAGGGTATAAAGAATTTGGATTCCGCTAGTAGTACTGACTGTAGTCGTTATGCGGGGTAAGGAATTTGCTGGAGTCTATCAAGTATGGCCACAAAGTTGTAAGAACTGGGCTTCTGTTGGGGTTGCAAGAGGGCTTTTAACAACTCATACGACGGAGTCTGTCAGACGACTATTGTTTCGCTGAAGGGGTTCGCGCCAGTGAAAACAGTTAGGCGCTAGACTACTGTATTACCATTTGGTTGAACTCGCGATTTTTTGTAGTTCATGCTGCTCGCATACCCAGCATTCAGCAGTAGTTCCTATTCGCTATAAAGGCTCTAGATGTCTCGGGCTGAGTGGCGGTTTGTCAATTGGGCGAATAGATGCTGCTTAAACGCATTCTACGCAACTACAAAAATCGCGAGTTCAACCAAATAATATGGTACAGCGGCTATAGATTATGTGACGAATATTCCCAATTTTGCACTGCGTTTAGAAACACAGGCGCGGGTCTCTGCGCTATCCCTATCTAGATCCAGTAATCGAGCTGGGGCTAGGCCCAGACGGGTACTCTGAAGACTTGGTTAGTACTCGGCGACCCTGGGCGTGTTTTCTGTAATTCATTGGTATGGGTCGTCTACTGGTAAATTTACTGCAATTTCTCTGCTTGTGTTGACACAGTTTTGAGAACTATTCAAGGTAGAAACCCTCCATCCTGTTCTTCCAGAGAAGAAGCGTCCTGGCCCAGCATTACCATTAGTAGATGATCACCCCCGCAAGGTCTCATTTATGCCACGAAAGAATCTAAGAAAGAGTTACACCCGACACTTTCAGACGGAGGTTCTTACTTATCTGCAGGAGGAGTCAGAGCCAAAAGGTGAAATGGATGAAGAGGAGGATGAGAATGAGAGTGTGTACTTCATGCAGTTTGGAGAGGAAATCCTGCAAGTAGGCCGCACACAGGAGAGGAAGAGCCAAAAAGATTCGCTACCAGCTACCAGTGTACCAAAGAAGTGAAGCCCTCCTACCTGCTCTCGCTGTCAAGGTGTAGGCCATCGAAGCAGCAATAAGAAATGTCCAGCTTTGTAGCAGTAGACTTGATTTGTAAGAAAGCATAAATTAAACTCGGCGCCGTCTATTCCCTTGCTACGCAGTTTATACGGTCCTCTACTCGAGCTCGCGCTCTCTGAGCTCCAAGATGTCGCTTACTCTTAGCGCTTATTAATAAATAGTGAATCATGAACAGGGAATTCTGGGCAGTTCTCGAGCTGGACCATCTACTCTAGTGTGAATTCGAATGGAGGGCAGGGAACGCAGGTGCGAAGTAGTAATTATATAATTATTCCTAGAATATCGAATTTATCTCGAGCATCCTCGCGATTGTTCCGGATCCTCGGTTGGAAAGATACTAGTAGATTGGGCTTCATATAGAGAAGGTGGGAATATTAATCAAAACGTTCGGATATATATAGAGGTGAAAATGTCTGAATACTTCTGTATATGTGGGGCTCCCGATAGAGTAGGGAACTGTCTTTCGAATCTCACTTCCATCAATTGCAATAGCAGACATCATGATCTCTATTGTCATTGCTAATAACTGAACGTAAGCGCAATTTCCGTCGCGATGAGTTGCTTGAGCATATCCTAATTCGCCGGCCTGGGGGTCAAGAATTCCCAAAATAATTCGAGCAGAGCTATGCAAACGGGACGATTCATGAAGCACCTAGCAAAGTGGGGAAACCCAAAGTGGTGTAGTTGCTTTCAGTGTCGTGGGGTGACAGCCACTACACGAGAGAATGTTCGTCATGCCGGGCGCTTCGTGTAGCAGGATATGCGTGTCTGACAAGCCGTACATAGCAACCGAACAAGCCCCAAAGAAACAGTTGATATCATGCGGGTGATCTGGACTCCCGGAAATTACAAAATTATCAACATAAAATCCTCTTTTTAGTTCTAAGTTTTTGGAGGGCCACTGTCAAAACTATTCCGACCATTTACAACACTATCTCGTTCCACAATCACGAGACTTCATCAGTATGTCCGGTGACTTTGAATCCCGTCACCGTGGAAATAAACTAGTTTCCTACAGGTCGACAGCTTATAAGGAACAAGAGATGACATCTTTGCGCGAGGAACTTCTTAGCCTGGGAATTATAACCGTTGATGAGGGAAGGCCATTCATTCCAGAGCGATCCCTGAAGCAGGCACTCACCAAGCCGGTGATTGAAAAAATCGTTTCCGACCCACAGCTCACTCAGCTGATCCTTGAAGGGGGAAGGAGGCTTCTTGGAATTTTGATCCTTATCAGGAGGGAGGATGCTATCTTGCGGTTTCTTGAACGGGACCATGGCCAGCTACAGGATCTTGATTCGAGACTGCCACTGAAACTGAGCGATTTAAGAATAATTTTTGGGGATGGTAGTGATGCTGATAGTGCCGCTCCATTTTTTGAAATGCAATGGAGGTTCCTTGCACCAGTCCTTAGGAACGACAGATCTCACCGTATCCTCGAGGACCTTACCATCCTACCTTTTACTGAACGCGAAGACTGGGCCACTCCTAGCGGCTTCGGAGATATTTCAAAGATTATAATAAGTCCATTTCATCAACGGCTCGTTGACCTTGACCTTGATGGTAATGTAAGTCTTTAACTTTTCGTTGTTACTATTCGTTTTAATGACATGATATATATATAGGCAGTTGTTATCCGAAAGAAGATTGCTTCGAAGCGCCACGTGCACCAGGATGCGGAAAACGAAGAGGAGCGAATTTTGGCCTCTCTTCGTACCCTGAAGCACCCCAACATCATCGCACTTCTAGCTTCGTATAGCTATCGAGGAGTGCATAACCTCATCTTCCCGGTAGCCGATGGTGATCTTGAAGCGCTGCTACGGGGGCATATGAAGCGCTCACTTAATTTTCGTTATGATCATACTATTCTTAGAGAGACTCACGGCCTTTCTTCTGCTATCGAAATGATACATAACTTCTTTGTCGGTGAATACGATTTGAAAATGGTCGGTTGCCACTACGATCTAAAACCGAAGAATATCGTTGTGAAAGACGACAAGTTTCTTCTTACAGACTTTGGATTATCTCGCCTGGAGTTTCCTGATATTGGCACCGAAGAGAGCCAGATAAGAGTCCAGGGATTTTACTATGCGCCAGAATGTTCTCCGACCTTGAAAGGCTCCAGTGTAGGGAACCGGTCTGATGTTTGGTCCTTTGGTTGTATTCTTGCCATGATAACTACATTCCTTCAATATGGACCCAACGGTGTCGCAGAGTTTGAGGCAGCTCGCAAAACCAAAACGCAGATTCCCACTCGTGGGGCCTTTATTACTAAATCATTCCATGTAAGTGGACAACTGAATCCAGCGGTTCAGGACTGGCTCGAGAGAATCAAGGCGGACTCACAGTCGGCTTGTTTTTCGGGAATTGTAGGATTGATTCGGCAAATCCTCAAAATTGACCCGAAGGCACGCCCTGAAATGTCAGTTGTCACCGGAAAGCTCTTTTTTCTGGCTCATAAAGCGATATTCGAATTTTCCTGCGATAGCTTCCTCCGCTTATTAATGTCACCCAACAGACCCGTCGAACTGGCAATGGAGAGCGAGAAGTTTAGGGTTTGGGGTGATGCTGCTGGGTTCACGGGTGACACCCGGAACCAGAATATCGCCTTGTCCCAGGAATTAACTTCCGAAATTAGCAACACCCTCGGTGAGATTAAGGATGAACTTCAGTTCATCGAATCTTGGAATATACGTCGTCTGAATCCAACATACTTCCGGCTGAAAACACTTATTGACAAACTGTGGGCTTATATGTCTCCGCAGTTAGTTGGCGAAATGAATCGCGCGTTGCAGAGTGCCATGCTTGATGGTAAAACCGCCAAAGATCTCCAGAACATATTGTACACATTCCATGAAGGTATTCCTTCGGAGTATAACAAGATTGGCGCACTCGCTGAACTCAAACATCCCACCATCGAGGCTGGCACCGATCCGGATAAACGCGATGAGTTACTTTTATGGAGCTCTGATGTCTCTATTATCTCCGACTTCGACGCGCACAGTCTCGGACTGGTAGGAGATGGTTGTGAACCAGCTTTGTTTGAATGGATCACGTATGGACCACACTGGGATGAAGAACGATACTTACGAGTCCCCAAAATCGCACGGCTGTTTAGCAGTACCACCAACGACGAACGTGGCCTGCGGGTCCTCCGTTGTAATGGATATTATCAAGACGAACGTAAGAAACGTTTTGGACTGATCTACGAAATTCCTACATTGGATCCAAGACCCATCACCTTGCGACAGCTGATTAAAAATTCAAATAAACGGAGCGACCGGCCATCCCTGAACTCCCTATTTGAGCTCTCCCGCAAAATTGTTCAGTGTGTGCTTGAGGTACATAAAGTTGGCTGGGTTCACAAGAGTGTATCCTCCTACAACATCATATTCCTTCCTACCACTGCCTCACAACCCATTCCGGTTACGGCACCTTATCTTATTGGCTTCAATCACAGCCGTGGAGACAACCGTCAGACATTCACGGAAGGGTTAGTTGATGAAACCCAGCGGCAGTACCATCATCCAGAATATCTACAAAATGACCATGGTTTTCGTCCTGAACACGACTACTACAGTGTCGGCTTGGTTCTTTTGGAGATCGGGAGGTGGCGCACCATGGGTCAGCTCACCCAGCCCATGGTGGGTCTCACTCTCCATGAGCGTTCAGAGGCCCTCGTGAAAGAGTGTGCAGATAATTTGAGAAACTCGATGGGTGGCCTTTATTGTGACGCTGTAATGACATGTTTAACTAGCGACTTTGGGGGGAGTCGCAATAGGAATGAGATCCGGGACCAGTTCGAAACCAAGGTGGCGAATCGTCTAGCGAAATTGCAGTGCTAAGCGGACCAGTGATGACATGCTTTTGGATCAAGGTGTGGGTTGCGGTGGGGGTTTCTTGGATTGATTTATTTTAACTTGTTCGATATATGTACTGTACTTGGTTTGCTATGTTTACCGATTGTTTGCAGAGGCATGTACTGCTGGTGGCGCGCGGGTGCACTTACTCTACATGAGGCGTTGCGGCTCTGCGGGCCGAACTGCGCTAGCTCCGGAAATACTTAGCACTTCCGGTTGTGCTTCTGGGAAGTTTAATGGTCTATTAGCAAGTGGTTGCGACTTGATCAGTGCCTACAAGAAAAGATGAAACCCAATATGAAGAAGATATTTCCAACGGCATCTCGCGCCCTCACCACCATCGATGCATCGGAACTCTCTACATGGAACGTGCTGGGCTCCACACGTCGAAACCCGTGAGGCTGCGCATTGGTTTGGGGCGGATTGGACCAATTGAAATATCCGGCTTCACTCGCATGTTCCATACTGGCGCTCACATCCTGGGGCCTTTCACATGTGCATTTGAACCACAGCCATCCCGCGCTCTGAGCACTTTTCCAATTTTGTGATTCGTCTCCCCATAAGTACCGGTGCCAGCTGGTTAATTATGAAGAGAATGGTGTGTTTTATGATCGTTTAAGATTGCAGATAACCGCTTTAATTTGTTCGCACTGATACATACTGCATTTGAAACTGGTAGCACAACTGGCTACAATGATGAATTTTCTTCTGCCGGGAGGGGCGCAGCTGCCAAGAAGTTTCGATAGCAGCGTGGGGCTTGACTACTTTGCGGAGAAATGAGAAATAAATACAAGGTGAGAAGCTTCCCCGCGCTATATAAGCTCCAACGAACTAACTGCAAAGATGATCAACGAAGTTCTCGAAGAACGCTATGTCGACCTGGACGTATTGTTTGAACTTCTCACTAGTCTCTTCGACGAAGGAAACTTTGAAGTCGAGGTGAGCTAGGAATTCGAACGGTGTGCTGTGGCTATGTTGGTCTAACTTGATTTCTAGGATATCGGTGAACACCTTATCCTTACTGTGCCACGAAAATTGACTAAAGTACATATACGCAACTATCCCTCATAGTTTGGATATCTAATATGGACTTTGTAGGAGGAGCACCAAAAAATAGAGAAATGAAACAACGTAATTCTGGCTACTGGAGTGTGTTTTGAGCTCGAGGTTGTTGTGGGAAAACTGGGTTCGGTTTCCGTGTCACTGCTGTGGTGGGGTCGATGTTTATAGCTCCAATCGATGGACATTGCATGCATGTATAGTAATATTCGCGAGCGAGTTGTGATCGCAATCGGAATCGCTTCGCTCTGTTGCCAGCTTTCGAGTTTCCGATGAGTGACGCATTTTGTTAAAGCACTTGAGCCACAAACGACCCCCCAAACCAACAACGCAAACTCGCACCCCGCTCTTGGATCAAAGTAAAGGTGCAGAACTATCTCCAAGTTCTCCGCTTAGTTTGCAAATTATTACCACATTTTAGAGTGGAGTTTTCGTCTGTGTTTGCGGAGTTGAACTTATTTCACTTCGACGGGGCAATTACTTCCAAAATTATAAGCTTTAGCCGCTCGTATCCCACCAACCACCCCCGACCGCGAGTCACATTCGTTTTCACAGCGTCTTCAAATCTGGAAATAGTACTTCAGGCCTCGGTGCACAGCTGCACAGAAGAACAGATTTTTTTCCCTGTCTTTCTGTCATGTGCTGCGCACGCAACACCATACTCTATCTTGTTAACCAAGAGAAACCTGTACTCCATCACCGCTTCCTGCCAGCTTTCACCTAAGAATGGCCGTTCATGTATCCTCCGACCGAACCAGTACTAGTGGACAGTTAGTACCGTGGGAGGAGTATCCATCCAGAGAGACCGCCAGGACTTCCTGTCTCGATGGCGTCGGATATTTTCGGGATCGACTCGAGAGAGATTCGGAGCGGCTCTTTTCCGATAAAGTGAATGTCGATGTGATGTGTCGTCACGCTGGGGAACGCGTAGAGTTAGGCAACACTCTAGCTGTTTCTCCTCCATTCGCTGACGTCATGGCTTGGCATGTAGGATACAGTCTTATGAGGACGTAGAGTCGCTTGAGCACTTTTTGGAAGTAGGCCCTCTTTTATACCACAGATGACTAAATACAAGATGATTGACTGGACTGTAATTCTAGAAATACCCACGGGATAATGCAGAATCCATAGTGTGAGACCTAATGGAATCAACCCTAGTTTGGAAAAATCTAACATCCCACAGTGTGCTGAAGCAACGAAATACTTATGCATCGCTACAAATTACGTCCGATCTGTTCAAACGGCTCATGGGTGTACAAAAAGTCTTCCCACCGTTTCTGAATTACATCCACAGCTTTGGGTACAGACGGAGTGCAGGCGACGAATTCTTTAACAGCTACAACTGTCGATACTTTACCAGCCCCGGAGGGTTCAAGGATGGGTCATATGGTTGTTATCCACACTGCCTTTTTGTTTCGTTGTGGTATTTTGTTCGGATTACTAATTCGCTCCGGCAGAATTGTGTTACAACATTCGTTATGCAGCGAAGAATGGCCGCAAGACTAATGGAAGCCCCTGGTCTATAAGGCATACGGCAATATATGAGCAGTACGATTCGGCTTTGGGGACATCCAGGTGGATAATGGTGCAACCTTCGGATGATTATAGAGCTCAAGTAGTTGAATATCTGAATTTGGAAGCTTCAAAGATCGATATGACAGCGGACGGAAGACGTATTGACCCACTGGTACTACATGCAATGCTTTTCGATTCGGCTGAGAGGGACTGGAGAGACTACATAAACGACCTGGAGGAAGAGTTGAATGTTTTGGTATGTTTAAGTGTTGATAGGTTCCGATGGGGCTATCCATAGAGCTCAATTCTAATGTTTTATCCATACGTAGGAGGAAAAAGCGTTATTCTCGAGAGTCGGAAGGGTCCACTCTGCCGACTTCGAGGTCACATTTTCTGACCTTCAAGCACTCCACAGGCTGAGGAAGAAGATGCTAAAAGTACACGGTATTCTTGATTCAACTATAGAGATTGCAACCAGCTACGAAAAGCACTGCCGCAAATTGAAGGATTCCTGTATAGACTACTTCATCTTCGCTCAAATGGATATCATTATGGTGCAGCTTAGGAACCACAAACGAAGCATGTCAATGCTCTTGGGGCAGTCCGAATCAATATCGAAACTGGTGAGTGAATACCACTTCTTCATGCACCTGACTTACCAGTTCCATCAAGTTGTTTCAAATTTTGCAATACAGAAACGAGGAGAATATGCTGGTGACGAATAAATTAATCCACGCGACCTCCGATGCCACGCACCAGACCAACCAGCTCATCCGGCAGAACGGCGAAACGATCAGTCAACTTGCTTCCTCATCGTTTTCTGAGACGAAAGCTATTGCAAGGCTTACAGAGGATTCGCAGAGAGATGCACGATCGGTGAAGATTCTGACATTTGTGGCTATGCTATACCTTCCGGCTTCTCTTGTTGCAGTAATGTTGAACAAACCCCGAAATCTGAGTATGTACTGATCTGTGCCTACAGACTATCTTTAGTTCGAACCTGATCCACACCGAAGGTGGAGCCCAAACCTTCACGGTTGCATCGCAGTTCTGGATGTATCCAGTGTACACCGCGGTGTTAATGCTGCTTACGATCATACCTGCTCTTGTGTGGGAACGGTATTCGAAGTGGCGAAACACACCAAAACCACATGCGCACCCGAATTATCCTTAACAAGATGGTTGGAGTCTAGTATTTTTCGGCACTCAGGGTCTTTATAGGGGTGCCACGTATACATCTATAGTATCAATACTGTTTAGAGCATGGCGATTGCAAGTGAAGAAGTTCGATATGATGTAGAGTATATAGTTGAGATTTTTCCAGGTTCGGTACACCGTCTTTCCTCATTCTGGCGAAGTGGGGCTGCAGCAAGAGCTCGGGTTCTTAGTATGTACGTGGAAGCGATGGCGTTATTGATGTGAAAGTCATTCACCTAAGCGGAGTGAGGACAAGAGGGTTATATGTATACAAGCAAAGGAATAAAGTTACCGGTTCTACATTTGGTTTTTCCTAAGAGCGGGTTTGTTACCCGGTGATCTTTTTGGCGGGTTTAGTTTTTTGGTTGATAGAGTAGAGTATGACTATAAATAAAATCTAGTACTAGAAATATCGAGCAACATGGCAATGTCTTTCACAGAAGCTCTATTCATAGACGTTATTGGGGTTTCGAGATCTAGACAGTCTACACTGAATTTCTGTGTGCTGCTCAATACTGTAATTCCCAGAAACACCCCACCTATGGCCGATCCTGTGATTCTATGCCCCAGCGGGCCCTTCTCCATTCTCAGCGGTACCCCAAGGCTGAATTTTCAGGTCATTCCCGTTCTCCATGATTAACACGCTGTAGCTTATCCAACCCCGCCCACCTCAACCTAACCACCAAGCTTCCTTGTAGCTATAGTATCGAATATATCGACTTCGGGTCTCCAGTGTCCATTCCGTTCTTTCTTGCACTGCTGTTGCTTCCGTCAATGCGAGCTTTTGAGGTTTCATTGTCAAATCTTCCGTCCCCCTCTAGAATTCATCATGCATCCGTCTGAATCCCTCATTGCCCATTTTCCTCGACACCTTCATTTCAACCACATTACCAATTGGAGGTTTCTTAGTCACCACACATACTAAATCTCTAACCTTGGCTAAAGTAACAAATACTCTCCACTCCTTATCACTGCCGAGCTTCATCTTGCGCACCACTAAAATTACCTCCCCAGCAGCTGCGACATCCTCGGGAGTACCGAAAATGACCTGTCGATAACCGCAGCTTCCTGGCGCTACTTCTATCACAGTAGCTGTAACGCGGTAGACTTGTCGGGTTCCGGCGTGCGCGAGGACTTTGGTGGTTTTGGAGAGTATGGCAATAACTATCGCTTCTGGGGTCGATGGCTTGCGGGGAACAATTCGCTGGAGGAATTTGGTGATTGTAGGGCGCTGTTTACTGCTGGAGGCGCGGTTCGTGCCGTATGCTGGATAGCAGGTCGATTGACTCAGTCTTTGCTTTCTGTGGATGAAAGGTATCATAGGACGGAGTGGTGAGAGTAGGCGCAAAGGTGTCGGGATAGAGCTACTTAAGTATATATAGTGCGAAACCGTTGATATTCTCAAATGGCCTTCGTTGGGATATAAGTACTCTTCTGAGTAACGCTTCTTTGCGGTTTACTTTGAAATTTCGCTAATTATAATTAGGGGTTTAGGAATAGACAGCGCCGAGTTTATTACGATTGGCGTCAAAATTATGGGTAGATTGAACGGCTAGCCATTCAAATCCTATTAAAATTAACGCCGTCTTTCTTGTTGAGTTATTGCGGTACTTGGTGGGGTTGTTGAGTTCGGGCCTGAGTTCGGGCCTCCGGTCCAATCTGTTACTTTAGATGGCTGATTGATTGTCTATCTAACGTAGCGACGAAGCCATATATATATGGTAGCCCTTGTACACATCCGTACACACTGATCTGTCTATATCCATCCGCATCTTATAAGCCGTATGTCTGATTGATGATTTATATATATGTAACAGCGCACGCTAGAGTTCACCCGAATGATAACGCATGTGGAGGCTCGCGGGAGGCATCGCAGTGTTCTAAAAATACAGATACAGAAAAGTTGGCCGCAATTAGTACTAATGATATTAAACATTCAATTATAGTCAATATCTAGCAAAGGAACTGAAAAAATCCCAAACTTTTAAGATATAGGATATCTAGAGCATTGCTAATATCTGTGCTCCAGTATAACATTCATACCTAGGCTTGCGTATGTGCCTAGACGTCCCCTTAATGCTTAAGTGTTCGACTAAAACTCAACGCTATCACTGGAGTAAACCATCATCATAGTCACTTGTTTTCGCCATGGTCCTCTTGCTCATCACTCTCCATATCACCATCCACATCCTCATCTGGAGGTTCATACCCAAAACAGTCATCGCATCCACACCCCCAGTTCCACAACTGATCATGAATACACTGCGCCATCTTCACCTTTACACGCAATCCTGCTACGAGCGTTGTCTCGTTTGCCGCGACATCGGGCTTGAGGTTCCACCGCTCCATGTCCTCAGCGGAGGGTGCGCTCGTCGATGTGGCTCTAGGAAGTTGCTTCTCTTGGTCGGCGGGGATTTCTGGAGCGACCGTGGGGGTGCCGCAGAAGTTGTGAGTAGCAGCGGGAGTGTTTTTGTCCCTCCCTGACGTGGAATATGGGACAGTGTCCACTTCTCCCTTCATATTCATAACCGTATCACGTTCCTTACGAACTCCCGGTTGAGTGGCGGTAAGCTGACTAGCCTTCGCAGAGCAAGTTAAACCAGAGGAGTTCCAGTAACCCAAAGGCGTCGGGGTATCAACGGCGCCTTCCCAGTATGTAACCTGCACGCTGTAGTTCGGTTGCATATTTTGCAACACCTCATCAACCGCCCAAAAGATAGCATCCCCAAGTTCCCCTTCAGGTCCTAAAATAGGCGCCTTCAACCACCGCACAAGAGGATCCCCGGGTTGATGCTTCGTGACGGAGACTTTGACTGTGTGTTCCGAGCCGTGCTTCTGGATCACCGTGGTTGCTGTAATCAGCGTAGCAGTGGCGATAGCGTAGGGGGTCGACTCAGGTGTAATACGAGTGTCTTCTGGAGTTGGGGGAGGAAGCGACCGAGTCGGAGTCGAGTGACCCGAGAAATGAGACGAGGTATCGGTAGCAGGCCTCGAAGTAAGCTTCAAGCCAACCACAAACCTCCCAGAGGCAATCCCTGGAATGGTACCCTCGACAGCCTGGATTGCACGCCCCTCAAGCGCGGCAATCTCAGGAGACCCCGCAAACATCTGAACGAGTGGCAATTGTGCGTCGAGTTCAGTAATATCGCTAATCTTGGCCTCGATGGTAAAGATGTGACCGATGGCTTTGAAGGCACTGTCGACAATTGGGACCAAAGTTTTGAGTACGGCAATCTCAATACCTTTACTGGTTGTTCCCAGACCTGGATAGATGGAAACAGTTGGGGGCTCGTGGGTCATGATATCAAATTTGCGAGCCGTTTTGAAGGTAAAAAAATGGTTTCGAAAGCTGGATCAATAGCCAAAAATTAAGGATGGAAAAGAAGGAACTGAAGCTTAAGCAGAGCTCTACAGAATCGGAAGAAAAGGAAACGAATTTGTCAGTTTATTTAAAGGTTGGGATTTCAATATGGACCATCTATCGTCCCACCTATAACTATGGATGTAGGGTTCGTTGGTTCTTGTGAAAATTTCGATGAGCTGAGTGCATTCAAAACAAGTCTGAATGAACGATAAAACCTTTGAACTAAGATTGCGATCGATCTAGGGATTAACTTCGACAGGATTAGCTCAAAGAAGAATTGAGAATTGGGGATCTATTATTACAGGGAACATTGTGTCTCTATCGCCATAGCCTCTTCAGTCAGCCGCGTTTGAAATGTTCACATCTTCGATCCTCAAAGATTGCAATCAAGACCGTGGTTTATTTAAGCTTCACAATAGTTCGAGAGGTGACGCTACCATGATCATAGGTCATATGAACGTGTATGAGTTGCGAAGCGGCCTGTTGTGGTGCAGCGAACGTTCTATTCCGTGCATTCTAGTAAATTCTCCATATTCTGCTGGCTGGTTGACAGTGAAGCTCCACAGTAATGGCCCAGCCAGTTCTGTGGCGATAAAAACCCCGTTATTTTAATCTATTTGTTTGCACGTTGTCACGTACACTCCACCGTAAGCTTCGAAAATTCACTTCTATTGGGTACCTCCTCTTTGAAACATCACCATTGGCTATGTATAATACTATCGGTATGAGATTTTGTAGTTATACTATCCAACACTAAGAACTGTCTTAGGTTTCTGGATGCCATTATCATGACTCATCACTCGAAGAGTTTGCACGCCCAGGTCAAGATCGAAAAGGGGAGCACGATCACCCCACCAAGGCCCAGAAGAATGAAGAACCTTCGAGGGGGTACCGCTGTCAAGCGTTGAGTACCTACGGGTGAGTAGATAGGCAAACAGTTCCAATCGCAACTGGTCGGGTTTCTAATACTCTAAATCTGACTTCCAGGGTGACTCAGTATTACATCGTACAATCAATATATTACTTCTTCCGGTGTCACTTTGCTCTACTTTTCCTTTCCCTTCACGTTCACACATCTTCGTAAGACCTCTAGATCTCTATCTACAACGCCTCTATCTACAGCGCCCACCATGCAAAGCAATAACCCTGACATTTGCTACACTGTCGTTGAAAATGTTGTCAGAAATGGCACAACATATTACAACTACTGTATCTACCGCGAGGCTCCTCCTTCTTCACGGGCAATTCTTCGCGAAGCATTCAAATTTACCAAGCCCAGACTTGTAGGTTGGTGGACTTCCCCAGAAGCGTGCATGTAAGTTATTCTCGACCTTTCATGCTGCCACGTGGAGACTGATGAGGTAGGGTCGCGTTTGGTAACCCATATGCCAACGGTCGCACACAAGCCGCAGAGTCTGATCCCAGGACTACTCATAAAGCACACCCATAAGTATATATCCAATCCCATCTCGTTCCGCATAGAGATAGTGCTAATAGAGAAAATTTAGAAATTCAGACCTGAGTAGAGATAATCTCGCCCACCCTCCTCTTGCTGTTAATGGCAGCTGCGGTTATGAAATGGAGGGCAGTCGCTGGGACGTGGGCAAAGTGGTGGGATGAAGTAAGCATGCCGTTGAACGGTGTATGCCTTATATAATGTGTTTGGGAATGGGAAATGATTTAGATAAGAGTGGGGATGCTGGGAATTTCTAGAGATAACGAAGGGTTTTTGAATTTATGTAGTTGAATGTGATTTTTGGTCTTGAAGTACTGTACTGAGTGTCAAGGTTCGAACGTTCGAATATCACCAATGAGAATACTTGAGTCAGCTACAGTTGTGGTACGTACACCTGTCAACCAATGATAATGCTTCGAGCTGACAACCATATGTATAACTATTAGATAGGGTAGCTGATACTTGCCGTACCCGTATACACTCTCTCCTTCTCTGCACACAATACACATAATATATTTAATACACATTGTTCCCTCCATATTATAACAGTCCCATGATTTATTGTGACTGAAAGAACATGAATGCAAGAATTGTTCCAGCATCTAGGTATTGTACACGGATAAACGACTGGTATACCACATACATCCAAGCTTATAACTAATTGCTCTACTCGCGCAGAGCATTGAATGGATAGAGTAGAGTATGCAGATGAAAATATCGAGTGACAGTGTGTGAGCCCAAAATAAGAACGACCGAAGACAAGACACTATATACAGCTGTATGGAAGTTAAGACCAGAACTTCGCGGAATCAACCATCCTTATTCCAGTATAGAATATAATCAGCCATTAGTTCGTGCCAGGTATTTCCCGCAATTCCACTACCTCTCATTATTCCTTCCTCCGCTTCTCACCTAGCCATGTAATTGGATTAGCAAGCAAGCCCATGAAACGACCAGCTGCCAGATATCAGCGGTGCAAGTATCGAGCTCACACCATAGTTGACCTGATCTTAAGTTATGCTAGTAACTCATCGGTCTGCAAGCTTAGTATTAGCATAACACATCTCTGGTAGTTTCATTCCTAGGAGGGCTGCTTTTTGGTCTACTTACTTGCTCATCTTCCTCAGCTGGTCAAGCGAGCACGGAAATCCACTAATTAATTGCCCAGTATCAGGCTCTGCGCGACGGCGGCAAGTGAGATAAATCCGAATTGGTTCGGTAATAGTCGGGACTGAGAACTCAATATTGAGTGAGAACATCTCCTCTTCATTGAGGAGTTGGCTGTTGTTTGAGTCCAGCCTCTTGGATTTATCGGGGCCAGTCTTGATTGAGAAGATGTAATTAGACCGTATCCGTTCGCAGAGTTTCCTTAGTGGCTCTGAATTTGCGTCGAGTCGGCAAAAGATGGTAGCTGTCATTTCGTGAGCGCTACTTCCTGGGAGGGGCGAGGATGTTATACCTCTACAATGCTGTTGTTGCACGTTGTCATGACGGTCCGGCATGGCTTCATCGAGTCTCATATAGAATAACGATGCAATAAGTTTTGTGACAGTGATGTTGACCATGTTTTCGTTGTCCTCAGCATACCTCGTCGCCTCGCCGATCAAATAATCCAGATCTTCGACTTGATCAATTCTGGGGACGCGATCCAACAATTCCATGTTCAGCCGGAGATACGCCTGGTCCTCTAGTTTTTCTAGATTTTTGCGACCGCGGAAGTTCTCCCAAGCAAGCTCCGAATTCATGGCGTGTTTGTTCTGATGTGCAACGATTGCTTTGAGTCGTTTTAAATACCCCACTAGTCCCCGCTGCGATATTGGGTCTCTGAGATCCGATCCGAGTTCAAACTCCTCCTTTGGCTCGCCACCCGTCCCGATAGATAGGAGAATGTCGGGATGCATATGATCTGGCCACATCATCTTCCGCTCGTATTCTGCAATTTCGATAGGGTTGTTAAAAGTCAGTGCGCCATCCGAAAATATATTGCCAGACTCCTCGTGGTAGAATGGCTTGAAAAACCTAGGTGCAGCAGAGGTTGCCCTAGCTCTAAAAAGTAGTCAGTCGCATTTGACCGGCACATAAGGATATAAGCGGAGGGTGGAGAGTTACGCTTCCCAAACCTTCATTTCTCTATTGTGATCTTCCGCTCGAAGGAACTCGTATCCAGCATCTATACTCTGTCTGTGAGTCATACTTTCATCATTTCATCAGCACTGAGAGGAAATACGTACTGATCTTTCTTGTGGCACGGTTGTAATTGGTGATCAAGTATGGACGCCCGGATGACGATGTCATGGTGACGCCTACCTTTACAGGCTTTTTAGGAGCATCATTGGAGGTTTCTGCGGCCTCTCCAAACATTTTCTTTTCTCCAAAGGACAACTTTAACGATTGGTTTAGTCCTTTTGATTCATATTGGCTGTGATGTTGCGCCTCAACTAGATACCGAATCCCATGTATGTTCGTTCCTATGCGTCTTGTGAATGCTTTGCGTGAGAAGGTGCGGAACATTTCAAGGCACTCTTCAATGGACATCCGTCTTTCACCAAGACCCAGGGCGATTATCCCTCCGGCACTACCAATTGAACATGTTAGTTGGTATAGGAAATCTCGCGAGGGTTGTAAGACGTACCTTGTCCCAATTATCAAGTCGAAGAATTCTCTTATTGGTATCCCCAAGCCAATCCTTTCTTCCAGGATAGACAGAATTTGCAACTGCATTATCGACCGAACACCTCCCCTAAAGACAAATCAGCAAATATTTGCAATAGGAAGTTGCTACACAAGCATACCCATCTAAGGAGAGAATTCGTGGTCCTGTCTGTCGAGGGTTTTTCTTGATAATCAACAACTTTTTCCATGGTGGATCACCACTGCCGCAGAGTGGGCAATCAGTCACCGTACGCACGTGGTCAATATGTGGAACCTCCGAAAAATCCTCCACACACATATCACAAATAACGTGACCGCATGATAAGGCATGATTCGGAGTGGAAAACAAGCAGCTAAAGCATGTGCTATGGCTCGCGTATGCTTTTGATGCGGCAGTACTTGGATTATTGGCAGCATTTAGATTATTCCACATCTTTAGGTAGGGATCCTTTTCCAACGTGTCTCGTTGAATCTGCATAGCGGCCTGACGTGCCTTCGGTTTTCGGTCAAGCCGTTCTATGAGCTCCTTGTAGGTTTTTGTAACAAGTTCGATGAAATGGAAGCCGTCCGCCTCGAGGCCTTCTCGTTCGGGAATATAAGACCCAGCTGCAACGACTTTTCCGGTTGCAATTTGGTGGCCCTTTTGATGCTTGGTTGCGACGTTGACGCAGCGACGGCCTTTCCGGTCTCGATAGTTGCAGGGCCAGTGATGCTGGTAAAATTCTTCTTGTGCAGCATAGCAGAACCGTTCATATTTGCTCACCATCTCCACAGCGGCAGTGGCTATTCTTCCCATTAGCATGTATTCAGAATTCAGGCGCTTAAATCAGTGGTAACGTGTATACTTCTCAACGGGTAGCCTTTCCGGCAAACGTCTAGTAAAATGCTGGAAGCAACTAGAGGCGCCAATTCGTCGAACAACTTGCAATCGGACTCAAACTGGCCGGTCTCCATAAGCCGGGTTGCCGCCTTGAGGATATGATATTTGAACGTTGCTTCGATAGGACTGTGTTGGAATGCCGCATTTAAGAAATCAAACGGTTTTGTTGGATTTTGAGAGAAATGGTTGAAGGCATATGAGAAATAGATATCCAATTCTTCGCTGTTCATCAGAAGCTCTGCATTCAGCCTCATCTTGTAAGTCTCCATAGACGCATCCTTTATTAAACGCTGTAGCTTTCCGTATTGTGTACTGATACGTGACGGAGCGGCGTTCATGTGAGGGACGCATATGATTTTGATGCCGCAGTAGTAGCAAGAGATAAGGTCTTTAAGCGTCGTGATTTCCTTGCCTCGTGCACGCCACTCCCTGGCTAAACTCTCCAGAAACGGGTCGTCTTTGAAAGAATCCGTGTGTTTGTCGAGCTGCGCAATGGTAGGATCGTCATCCCACCATCCGGAATTGTCTTGGGCACCCTAAGTGCTTGGTTAGTACGTACTCACTTATGGATATGCAAGTAACTGAATCACCTTATCCTCCAAAGCGTTGACAATAATAATTGCGTAAGGGAGCAATGGTTGGTTCACCGATGTCTGGAATACCGCATTTGCCCACCGGATCAGCCTGCTTATAACCACTTCCATTGTGCTATTCAAACATTAGCACACTTCCGCAAAGCTGGTTAGCCACTCGCAGCAGGAAATATACCGAAAGTTCTTGGTCACATAACACACGACATCACTAAACGTGAACAGAATCCTAGGATAAAACTTTTTCACCATCCATCCACGGGATCGTTTTTCTCCAGTTGCCCACTTAATTCTCAGCTCCTGGAAGCGTTTTCCTTTGAGGTTCGTTCCGAACTTTCCTATTCGCAAAACCGCCCTCGCTGCAATGGGAAGCTTGTTACCGCCATCAAGACCCTCGCAATCGGCAAACCTGTACTAGATGTGTAAGCTGTTTGAGTTCACATGTACAGATGAAGCAATTTCTAGAGCGTGAATAACCACATACAAAAGGGGCCGATCAGAGTTTCGGGTAGCAGGATCCGGAAATAAGTGAACGTCGCTGCTGGTAGGAGTGTCCAAATCACTTAGGTTCCCGATGACTGGGGTTCGGATCGGTTGATTGTTGTTCTGTGACTGGTCGTCGAGACCCCCGATCTAAGAGACATGCATGAGCATAATGGAGGGTTTACATACGAAGTGCAAGTTAGATGCTTACTTTCATCAATGCGCTGATCAGTGTACTTTTTCCTGCTCCGGTTTCTCCAACAAAACTTATTAGAGCCGGATACTGATTCTGCTCGACCCCTCCCCCGACTGACAATTCGCGATACCGAGGCGTGGTTTGCAGAGAAACGTCGCCTTCATCACCAGGCTGTATAGTAACCCCAAACCACTTGGTAATATAATCCATTGCATGGCGACCGTCGGTGTCTCCCTCGTTGTTGGGTCTCAAGATCCAGTTGATTATATCGCGAAGTCCCAACTCTGTTTGTTCGTGATTCCCTCGAGTCTGTTGCTTCCTGCCAGGGCCATGGGCGGCTTGCCGACCCCAGCACTCATCACACACTGTGACATCACAGATATGGCACCAAGACAAATTCACATCCGTATTGCATCCTTCGCATTCCCGGGGCAGCTGTTCTCCAGGCGCATCTGCATTGATTTCACCCGGCTCGAAACCAGGAAACTCAAGGTCATCGGCGGCAATGCCAGAGTCCATCCTATCTTCCGGATTGTAACGGGAGTACATCGATGAAAAACTGGCGATGGTCCGGATTGATGGAGTCCCGGAGGGGAATAGGTCAGAATGTTGTACATTTCGCGGCGACAAGAGTTCAACCCTTTGGTCAAGGGATAATCGCCGGTCCTTTTCGCTGCGAGTATCGCGGGGGTGCTGATCGATACTTTCAACTATAGGATTGCCTATTGAGGAACTTCTTCGGGGACTGTCGCTCAGGATGTTAGCAATGGCAAGAAACCGCATCCCATCAAAGTGACTAGATTGGTTACCTACATAAACGGGCTGAAAATGTTACTGATTGTCTGCCCGCAGTTAGATGTCTATTCCATCTGAGTACGCAAAGAGAACTACCGATGAGCCTGAAGGTCTCGGAGCCGATGAGCTCGAGCTTGATAGGTTTGAAGGCGCCAAACGCCTTCCCAGCGTTCTAAGCCAAACACGTCCGGTAGAATTCTTGCGTTTGAAGTTAAACATTTCCATGGCTATCGTGAGGTCGGTCTCTGAGTTTCTCTTCGGATGGTGCATTCTCTCTAGTCGTTTGAAATGGAGCCGGTTGGAAGCAGCAGATAAGTATGTATACCAATAAACTGGTCAGCCGCGTGCTTTCAAGTCAGAAAACTCTTACCTGCATCCGTTGAAACTCCATCATCGCCTCCAACTATTCAGGAGTGCAGGAACCCTCTGCATTTTCTACTGGGGCGCCCCGACCCCGCTCGGCTAGCTGGTTGGATGGTTCGTCTGAAGAAATCGATCTATCATTTGTGGATTCAAAGTCTGCGTTGTTGGCAGATAGAGGTGTACTTTATATCACGGAAATTTAGCTTCCCTCCGTTGCCCGCAATTGGCTGCCGGACTGGGAGAATATTCAATCAGAAACACGGTGGTAGAGTACTTTCGTTCATGCATGAAAGTGACATCACAAGCGACCGGTCATTCGTAGCGCCCCGCGCAGCGACGGGCGAAGATGTGCTTCTAGCTGCAAATGTACACCCACCTAGCATCCCGCAAAGAGCGGGGTCGAACCGGTGGGCCCCATTCGTTGTCACCAAGGCAAATGCAGCCACAATAAACGCTACGGTTCTTACCACCAATACAGTGCAACCGAAACCTATTTCACGCTGTGCTTCCACCGGATAACGAAACCTAAGTGCCTCAATGGTGAAAGATTGGGGCAGTCTCTACGATCGAACAGTCAGAGCCCGGCCAACCGCACGGGACAGCGAGTGGGATGATGAAGCTTGTCGTCGCGATCGGATGCAGGTCGATACAACGACGGACCTATTGGAACATGACACCTATAAACCGTTGACCTGGTCTCCAAACAGATTGTAGAGCGAACGGCTATTGGTACTGATACCGGGGCCAATAAATATTCGGTGTGCTGGTGAGTCACGACGCCGTTCCCGATATTGAGATTTGATCCGAATTGACGCGATACAGCTTCTCACGAAGAGCTAAAAGCAAAGAGCATAAAACAGTATCATTATCCCCGCATCGAAAGAATTTCCCACTTGCGCAATGGAAGTCACCCGCGTTCACGTGATACACTGGACTAGCGTAGCTAGTTCGAAACAATGGTATAAGAAACATCGAGTGCGCATGCAATGACATGAAGAACTTGCATTACGCATGCCTCCCTTCCATACTCTCCTCCCCTCCGATCTTTCTTCCTGGCTTAGATCCCTTCTTGTGCGTGGGCTCATAAACTTACATACCTGTGAACTATCCCTCCTCCTGATCATGACCGCCAGAACAGCGAAAAACAACGAGGATTTGTCAAAATTAAAATGAACGCGTGCAAATTAAAACCAACCAACATCCCTGAGTCTCAATTCCATAACACATCGCCCGTTTCCGGCCTGTTATTAGCTACAGATACCAAAGACAACAATTATGACGAACCACCATGGCCAGGCCTCACAGTTTTGAGTCTTTGTAGCGTGCTACCTACTAAACCGCAAGCTCCTCTTTCCCTTAGGCTTCTTCGCTGGCGCCGGTGCTAACGTCACGGCGCCTGCTTGGAATATATCATACTTCACCTTTCGCGCGACCTTCTCCCAAAAATCACCCACAAAGTCCCCTCCCTCTTCTAGAAGTGCTCTAAAACCTTCACCCTGCATCTCCAGGAACTTGTGCGCACAAAACGTGCTCACCGTCCTCCGCAACGACTCCTCCTTGCTTACAAGTCGGTCCGTGTTTGTGTAGACGTACTGCACCAGCTCAATGATATTGCCTATGACTGGCGAGGTGGGGTGGAGCGTCATGTCTTGTAGCTTGCATAGTTCCCCTTTGAGACGACGTAAGGCAGTAGCATTGAGGGACGTGATGCCAGTATATTGTGCTAGCACGTAGATTTTGGCGTGTGACATTAAGAGCGAGGAGTAGTTGTAGTGTTGGCCATGGTGAACACGCCGAAGATTCCAGAGAGCGTCGTTGGAGAGTTCGGTCGCAATGGCGGGGACAGGCAAGTCTTTGAGTGGGGTCAGGGGACGCGGGCCGTGGGGTGCGACTGGAGATGGAAGACGATCAGGCTTAGGCACGCACTCAGAAAAAGGGTCGGGACTACCCATGTACTGAACCTCGTACTCAAGATCAGAATCAAGATCAGGATCAGGATCGGGATCAGGCACGAACTGAACCTGGCACTGAAGCTCAAGGTAAGGCTCGGGATCAGGCTCGGGATCAGGCTCGGGCTGATTCTCGGGCTCACGCTCAGGTTCCGGAGACGCGTAGGTTCCAGTATACAACCACTCCAGAAACATCCTGACCGTGTCCTCCTCCCATTCACTCCAGTCAATTTCGTGGCTTTGCTTCTCCGCCCATTCCCCGGTGATCAACGCTCGCAGACTCTCAGATTTTGCGGAAAGAAGGCCAGAGTGCACGGTGTAGTGCTTTTTGGTGACTCCGACGAGCAGTGTGTAGGTGGGCGAGGCGAAGACGCTGCTTAAATGTTATGGGTTAGTGTGATACTCGGTCAAGTATTGTAGGCGACGCGGATAGGTACCCGGAGATATTGGCCATAGTAGCTGGCAGATTGGATTGTAACAAGCACTCAGATTAGCGAAGGTTGAGCGTCTTATTGTTGCGTCGTTAAAACTTTGGTCCACCTTGCTAGATCCTGAGGTAACGATTCTGGCAGATACCCCGCTACACGTGGACAAGAAGCTTATGCATATAGGTGTAACATCGGCCAGGTATTCCAGTTGTCACTCGCTCTTGCAAGATTCATGTTTGCTGCGGAGCAAAAGCAAGTCTTCCCGACCATATGGACGAATGTCAATAATAGAATATCATAACTAACGTCCTCTGTACCGAGAAAGACATAGAGGCAATACACGGAACCTCAAGTACATTCCCACATCCTCACCATGTTAGTCCTAAATAAAAGTTGAAATTCGCTGTAATGATACCTATTTATGACAGGAGGCACATGCGCAAAGAACCGAACGTTCAAGGTTATGTGTGAGCATTCATTCCACGCCAAATAACTGTCTATTTATTTTTTCTTGCACATGACCTTCCCATTGCCTAAGATAGTTATTTGCCTTCTGCTTGTCTGCAACAAAGGTCTAGACGGGTTTTGAATGGGTGGCACAGTCCGGGTGATAAGCTAGACCTACCGCTTTGGGAGTAGGTAGGAATTACGAGGTAGAGGGAGTCGCGGGTGCAGTGCATGAATCGGCACTCGATCTCATTCGTTCATCTTCGGTCAAGTTTGAAGGCTTCCAGCGCTAGCCAGACTGCGTACACAGCAATGATCTAGATTTCCATGTGTTATGTTATGGAACGATCGTAGAATAAATATGTCCTCACTTTCTCTCATCTCAGGTTTCATCTAAGATAGTGTCTCTTGTCCGAGTCAGTGAAACAAAATGCAAGTAGGCCGACGTTTAGGCACGAGACAAGATAGATATCCAAATCCTCGTGTGATTGCGACTCTGCCTCCAATTGCAATCAACCAGAAGCCTCCACATCGTCTCATAGCGACCCGTTATTCACGTTTCAAAAATGCAGATATCCCCTACGCCACATCGCATTCGCACGTTTCACTTGCCCAAAAGGGAGTTGATCACCACAAACGCCACATGGGTACCACAGCTATATATCTCACGCTGATGCGCTATCTTATTACCTGCCCCTAATCCCGCGATGGCATCATTGGCATTAAGTATCGGATCCCATCTTCTAGAAATTTAACCTTCAATATCTTCGAACTTATTCGATCCTATACACTCCTTTCTTTCTCTCCTCTGCATTCAACGTATCAAGCTTTAGTAGCCGCCGCGATAGATTTCCAACAGCTGAACAAGCGCCTCTCAAAACGCAGGGTGTGGAATTTCTCAGGAGAATCCCCGCAACATACATAAATTGAGTGGATTGCGGCGCCTATTATGACTGATATAGATGGACAAGTAGTGGTGTGCTCGGATCCCCGCTCGGAATGGAGGTGTCATGATAAGTGGAACATCAGGCCACCAGCTACTGTTTGACGTTGACCGATAGCCATAATATAATGTTGACAGCCGACCCAGCAGTATAGCCGCCTGCATACGGCGAAGGTATACAAGGAACGAAAGTCGCTAAAGTCAGAAACGTGCGCCTACGAACGACGAGTGATGCATTGTGATACCGTTACAACCACGTGATAACGTTAACTACTCGCAACCAACTTCCAACTCACAAGGCCAACATGGTGACAAATTCTTCCTCAAACGCAGCTCTTCAAACCAACTCCTCATACGCGCCCCTGGAGATGTAGTTACTATGCATCGTGGGTGTCAGTTGCATGCAACGGTGAAGTTGGAATTCAGTTGTAGATAGACTACTAGGACTATATATCGGCATTGATCCATGATACTTACCAGGTACTGTACATAATTTACAGTCACTAGAACTGCATGCGGGAAGGAAGCGCCTGTCTATGTTGGGCGGCTGTAAACATGCTGCCCATGCAACCCGTTACATTGGTAATGAATTATACCTGTCTTGATATTGTCTGCAAGATATGCGCCCGATACGGGATGTTTTCAGTTCTCCTACAGATGAGAAAAGTTACTCTATAGAAATGGTTGATAATTATCGATCGTTAATACTCATGGGGATTTTTTACTGCATACCGAGGAACTCCCGCATACGGTTAGAGTAGTGCGCATCTGCCTTACAAGAACCAAAAGCCTAACTGCCGAGCCCAAGACGCCATCCCACGATCTCGGCCGGGATTTGTCCCTTCGCCAAAAGCCATTTTTCTCAAGACACCCGATGAAAAGCTGGTCGAAGCATCTGAGGGTGAATACGGTCGGGTCGACCAGGGAAGCTACAATACATACATTCGCCGATGAAACTATGTTGCTCTTCATAGTCTACATTCACGGGTATCGCTGTTATGCTTCCAATGATGACTTTTATCTCCTGTCGACGAATAGCGGAGACGAGTAGCTCTTGCCGCTGAGATTTGTGATTCGGGATGGCATGGATCACTGCATGATTGGGCATGTCACTGCGGGGGGCACGCCGATTGCTACATGGGCCAAGCGTCTACGAGCAGGCTGATGGCTAAATGGGGATAAGTTCGGAGCGAATATTGGACCAACCAGCGTCTTTATAGCCAGTAGTTGCAGGTCGCCACTGAGGTATGTGGGTGTAGGAGGTGATTTACACACCCTCACAGCCATATGAGGATTCGGAACGCCCTCAGCCAAACTCCGCGGGCGGTTATACATAAACCGACAAGACCCCCGATTAGTATGCGGTTGTTGGCTGAAATCTCCACTTCCCACACAACTGTGCTTCCCCTCCTCCTCCTCTTCCAGCCATCGTCGTCTTCGGCGCTCAACACCAATAACAGTGACACCAACTGGCCCCTCGAGACACTCCGACAAACATAAAAAGCATTCGCATTGCATAGCCTCCCACTTTGTTCTCCGCATCCGAGCGGTTGAACAACAACGATCGCTAGTACAACTAATATAATACATACAACTGGATAACTGCTTGGGGTTCGTCGCTTATACGACTTCTGCTGCTCGACAAAAGGGAGAGGCTTCGCACCGTGTTTTGTCAACAGGAGAACCGAAAGTAAAATTGAATAAGGAATCATCAATAGTCACCGTACATATACCTCACTATCCGACTTACTCCTTCCAACCTTCTATTTCGTACACATCCACCATGTCGCGACGAACATCAACTTCGCCAAGCACCCTGGCCGCCGCTACCCTCATCCTCCTCGCTTCACTACAGACTGTCGCTGCACACTTTTCGATCGTGTACCCGGCATGGCGAGGCAACACTCTCCTCCCAGATAGGCAGTGGGACTATCCATGTAACTGTTCTCTTACTGTTCTCTCTTCCCATCACTAACTCATGTGTCATAGGTGGTGGGCAGAGAGTCACGACGAACCGAACCAAATGGCCCATCAATGGCGGCGCGCTCTCGATTATCCCCGGTTGGAACGCCGGACATCCAACCTCGTTCTTCTACATCAACATGGGCTACGGCACGGCACCCCCAAACATGACGAACATAATGGTACCAGTATTCCAGATCACTGCGCCTTCACGGGATCCGTTCCCCGGCCACTTCTGCCTTCCAGATCTTCCACTACCAAGGAACGCCACCGTCAAGGTCGGCGATAATGCAACGGTCCAGGTTATTCAGGTGGCGCTACATGGCGCGAGTCTTTACAATGTAAGCCTTTTTATTGATTCGAGAATCAGTATGGATGGAGAGAGCTGACGTGGGGAAGTGTGCCGATATCACGTTTGTGGAGCGCGGTCAGGAAGATCCGATACCCGAGGGGATGTGTACGAATTCGTCAACTATCGGATTCAACCTTGTGTACTCGACAACCTCGGATTCGTTGCGGGCAGTTACGTTGCCGTCGCTGGTGGGAGTTTTCGCATTGGTTGCAGCTGTGGCGCAGTGGGTACTGTAGAGTGGGACAGAAAGGGGTTGCATTGTACAAAACTGGGTTTTTCTGTTCCGTTCGGGGTTCGGGGTTTTTGCTGTTTACTTTATCAATGGCTTTCTTTGTATATGGTTCCCCTTTCTTGGTATGTTTATTATGTATATCACCGCTCGTTTCCTTTGTCTTTCCTTTGTAGGTATATCGTGCGGTGCCGACGTGTCCCTGGGGTCATTTGACCGGAGTTTTCTTTTTGAACCTTCTATACAAGTACAAATAATCACCATCACCTACAACCAACCTCTGGACAAGACGTTAGCTAATACTATCATCCTACTTTAGCAGCCATAGCTCGCGTTCGAAATTCGAAAAGCTTGTTGGTTGCCTTGCCATCGAACACTGCTGCTTTTGATTCCATATAGAAACTTATAAATTAATCAAAACCCTTGCATAGGTTCAAACGGACCTTTATCGATTAGTTATCCACCATGGCACCTGCAAGATGGGGTGCTTGATTAATTTACACGCTCGTCCATGCGGCTTGCAACTGCAGCTTAGAAATGATTAACACTGTAGCACTTGCGGAATATATCATACGCTAATGTCTACGGAAGCTTATATCGTACAAACTTGCTTGTCTGCATTTGCCACCCTGAGATCACAAGCACGACATGGCATATATAACTCTACTTGGTCTGGACTGTGGCGTGCAGCTGTGTTCAATATGCGGCTTCGCGGCGGAGACAAACCACGATCAAGAGATCGCTATGCATTGTTGCCATTCAGTTCCGTTTCAAGGTCGTGAGCTGAAGCTAAGCGTAAGAGACACGCGTTTCACGATTTCAGCCCTGTGCTGCAACTTATTTATTGGAAACAGGCGCATCAATTTATCTATCAATATCCACCCATCTCGAATAATCTGTAATAACCTATTAATAGCTGTGGTGTTACACGAGTTGATTGTCGTGTCTGATGGCGGATATTTTCAGCACGGCGACCCACTATACGCAAGACAAGTCAAGATATTCGCCGATGCTGCAGGTGAAGAGTGAAGAACTGAGGGGTAAGGATCAAGCCTGCGGGCACCATTGCGATCAGATTCATATGTAGTCACTCGCGCGAAACAGAGGTCAGCATAACGTCATAGAAGCTGCTTTCTCCACGACCTACAAGTCATCATAACCGGGTTTGCTCGTGATCAAGTTGTCTTGTAATAGCAAGTATATTCTTTCAAAATATGGCCAGGCTACTGACGTCACGACATATGTCATTCCTCCTGTAAGTCTGTTATGCCTGTTTTTAGTTACCAAAAAACACCCATTCTGGACTGCCATTCCGTCCGTACTCGAGTACATATCTTGTGCCACATTTTTATTACTACTGTTCCGTTGTTTGGCCATAGCCAAAATGGAAAATGAAAAGGTTTGACTGTGGCAAGGAGCATTGCGTTCCTGGATACACATAACATCTACGCATACTTGCTAAAGTCTACTAAAAAAGATTGCAAACTCGAGATACTCTGACAAAGATACACCTCCCATCAACCGCCAGTTAGAAAGTGCCAAGCCATGCATGTAAGATAGACAAATCAAGTGGACAATAGAGTTTGCGTTGCAGTTTTTAAGGCTGGTGTTAAACCTTTATTCATTGAAGCTCGAATAGATAGAATTTTTTTTTGCATCTGGATGGAAACCGGAAATTGTCGATCACGGTAGGGATAAACTGCCAAAAAACCCATATCTTCAGCGAGCTCCTGATCATGACCCACCAAACAAAATCTGCCAAGACTGAAGATCCAAGCAGAAGTGATAGCAGAGATATTCCCAATAAATTTTCAGCTTAAAAGAGTTATTCTTGGTTTTAGAACTGTCAAGATGGAAAACCTGGGGTTTTTGAATTTCCTCAAGATGCAAATTCTTGCCAAGACATGGCATTCTAGTAGTTCTGATTTGCATCTAGATTCAAGACGCAAACTCTCTAATATGACAAGAGCATGGTAGAAATGGTGGTGGAACATGTGAGCAGTCGGGAAGATAGTAAGTAGTCTGGAATAGGGCACACAGCTTCCACCCTTGCACCTTGTGGAGCAGCTTCTCACAATTTAATCTCACGCATTGCCCATTACTAATCACTAATTACAAAGAAAGACTTTGCAAGGCTAAATTAAACCTTCCCTAGAATTTCGAGAATGTTGAAGTTACTGTAGCGAGCACGATGGTTCAGACGAGATTTTGGTTGTGACAGATTTTTTCAATATCGAATACCCAAGAGTGGGCGGAAACTCGAATAAAATCTCTTCAGACGGGGCATTTGTGACGCGTGACGTCCGAAGCATCGTGCTCAGTGCAGTATGCATTTTGAAAGTTGAAAAAACCAGTACATAAGCGCGGTTTACTGCAGTAGAATGTCTGGGGGTGATAGTGAGGGTGATAGTCCGGAGGGGCCCTGTAGCTATAGACATCCAGTTTTCAGGACTGATGACACATACCAACTCAACCGCCACCAAAATTCGTCAAATCGTCAAATGTGATACAGATCTATAGGTCATACACTAGACAGCCCAGATTTCCGGGCATATTTGGTGGAAATATAGCTACAGGGGCTGTGGTGGTGTGATGGGATCACGAATTCTCACCAGAACTTCATCGTCGTCAAGTCTTATCTGTTTTGCCGAGATTTCTTTTATTTAAGGTTTGTGCGGCTAGCTGGTAAAACCCTGGTATCAGAATAGCTGGAAGGTCTAGAAAAGTTACTTTTATACATACTTGCAGTTGCATGTATATGTGCTTATTGTAGCTATCTCGCGATGCGTCCGAACGTCCGGCTAAACGCCGAGTTGTCCTTAAAGTACCGCTGTCTGACCCTGAAACTAGCGAACGGTGGCTCCAGAGGCCCTTTTTGATAACGGTTGGTTTCTGCCGTTGGGGACAATTCGATTCATAGTAGAGTATGGGCATGCTAAACATCGGTGACGTTCGCATTCGAATGTTCACTTATTCGCGTTCCCTAGCGGCCTTGTCGCTCCTAACGTTAGTTTGAGCATTTTGTCAAACGCGGGCTCAACTTCGCTATGGGTATTCACAAGAGTGAAGCGGGGGGCAGTTTGGTTATCGGGGAGCAACTTGCCAGCTCGGAAATGCGTCTACCATTTTCATGCTTTTTTATCGCTACTGGCAGCCGGCCTAGGCAGCTGCATGCGCATGTAGGCTGGCACTGCCACTGGGTCGACTCGATAAAGTTCGCGCCTTTTCCTGAAAGCTGATGAAAAAAAGCTCTGCCTCACAAGGAGACAGATCCTGATTTCCATATTCCGTGGTATCTGGTTTATTATCTACACCATACGTAAGACGTACATTGTATCCAAGGGATATGCGATGCCTGAATTTGAGTAGCGGTAATAATACGACTTGCTTCTGGGAGTTCAGGAAGGATCAATTCTGACAAATTGGAAGAAGTCAGCATAAGCTCCAGGGCGCCCTTGACCGCTTTCAGAATGTTTTGATGCCGGAATAAAAATCCGAATTGCTTGGGAAGCCAGCTCATTCACCAGTATCCCGCGTTATCGAGCTCACCAAACAAATCGTGTTGCATATATGGTTTATCTCCCTGGTGTATGGCTTCAGTTGGACTGATGCATAATCTCTCTAAGATGATGGTCATTCCATACTCAGCTGGAGATGCCAGACTCAGCTGGAGATGCCAGCTGAGTGTGCATGCATGCGTACAAGACATACAAGACATACAAGACATACTCCGAATACTGAGTATATAAGTTCATGAATGTACCTGTACTTTAGAATACAAGCTTCTAGCAATCAGTATTTCAACAGGTTATGAGCCCGGTTATCGCTACTATCTAAAATCTCACAATTATTCCTATGATCTCTTTCATGATCTCCAAAAGAGCCTCAAGAACCCTAAACCTTGTCACCATAGCAACAGCAGCATAAACAGCACTAAAACTCAGCACCATCTCCACGATCTCATGATGACTTCCTCTGAACCTGCCTTCAACAAGACCAGGTGGGGTAACATCCCTAAACTCACTCACGACAATTATGATGAATGGAAAAACGACATGATTCTCATCCTGTCAGCCATGAGAGCATACCCAATTGTCACCGGAGAGGATCCTGAACTGCAGCCAGTTGATTTCGACCACGATGACAACTATGATGATTGGAAGGCTAAGCAAGTTGAGGCTGCATCTATGATCAGACTTTCCTGTTACCCTGAAGTACGGTGCATCGTCAAAGGTATACGAAATCCTCACAAAATGTGGAACACACCAGAAACAAGTCTAGACACTGCCGGATCTTATATCGGCAGACAAGACATCGTTCGCCAGTTCCGTGCTTGCCAACCTAAGGAGGACGAACCACTTAAAGCACACTTCACCAAGCTCAGTAACTATCGCATACAACTGGACCATACCGACGATGCAGTCACCGATCGAGATTTCCGCACGCAAATATTTACATCACTGCCATCTCAGTATGCCATGATATTAATGGTCCTAAAGCATAGAAGACCCTTACCTACACCCGAAGAAGCCATATATGACCTCCTAGAAGAAGAAACTACAGCCAGCCTCACCAAGGAACTTGGAGATGTATCCATGGGGGCAGCCCTTTTCACTCAACGTGGCAGCTACCGTGGCTGAGGCCATGGGTGTGGTGGAGGCGGAGGACATGGAGGACGTGGTGGATACGGTGGACACAGTGGACACAGTGGACACAGTGGAAGCAGTGGAATCGGAGACAGCCACGAAAGTAAGTGCACCTATTGCAAAATTGACAGCCATACTACAGATGCATGCAGGAAGCGGAAACACGCCCAGGAGGGAGGAAACAATGGAGGAAACGATAAGCGCATTTGCTTTCAGTGCGGGCTCACAGGTCATGTCAAAGTCAATTGCATCTCCTACAAACATATAAAGCAATGGTGGAAAGTAAAGAAAGCCACTGCTACAGCAGCCATCACTACGACCGGAGACTGCAATCCCTTCTGACTAACTTGTTGTGCTGTCACTGCCGCTGCAGCCGCCACTGCTGCTCCGAAGTGGGTTATTGATTTCGGAGCATCACACCACATGTTATCAGCAAAATGTAAAATGGTTCGGAAGTCATAACTCAACGACTCAGCTATTCCAAACAGCCACACCGATCCTTCCAGAAGCTCCCAGACGCTCCCGAACAGGCTGAATGCAAAACGATGTGCTTCTGAGGTACTCTGAGAGTACTTCAGGTGCTCCTCAACGCTCCTGAAGTAGCGGAACAGAATACAAGAATATTCTATAGAGTATGAAGTCGTCTTCAGAATGCTATAAAATCATGCCTTTAAGTGGGCAAAATTTCAGAGCTGCTGGGACTACGACACTCGTCTCCAAGACGATTCCGGTGCACCTGGAGATTCCGGTGCACCTGGAGCCAGACTCTCTGGGAGTGATAAATATATAATGTCTATATCGAATAGTAAAATTCGAGAATCTATCTCACAGGTATACACCTGAACCAGGCATTCTAATCTAAATTAATATACAGCCCAGTAGGTATCTAAATCAACATGATTATTTACAAGCCATACGCTATCCGTGCTGCCCAATGCAGCATTCTCCCGCACCAAATGCGCCGGCCCCACTATAGCTCCAACGGGTACAACATGCATCTTATTCGTTTGTTTGACAACCCGGATGAACCCGTCAACACAATCAGCCCAACCAAGAAGATGTTTGTAGTTTGTTGGAATCACCACCGCGTATTCTTGAGGTTGAGGATGTGATACCCATTGCTGAGTGATCTTGCACCTCTTAGAAAAGGTCGATATTGCTTTCCCGGCTGACAGGCGCTCCTGAAATTGGAGGATCTGATTCAGTGGAGTCCAGCTGAAGTATAATACCGGAAAACAAGGAATTCGACCTTGAAAGGTGTTATCGAGGTCATTCTCTTCACTTTGCGTATACTGGACCCAGATGTTATGTGCTTCAGGCATGATCGCTTGGTTGGCATTGGTATATTCTACCTTGCAATCAAGTCCCAGACACTCAACAGAAGTCGGGTTGTGAAATGGTTGACGGTAATACAATAGCCCATTCTGGAGTTTAATAAATATACTGTCTATGAGTACATTCTGATCATATCCGAGCACGAGTCCACTAACTTTATGTCCCCAGTCCTCATCAATTTGCGTGCGGAATAGCTGTCCAAAGTTGGGAATTCTGAAATCTTCTGATGCAACTCTGAGTGAGGTTAATTTGATACTTCTGCACACTCCGCGGACATGCGTTTCTCTCAAATGATACACGTGCTGTGATACAGGGCGGATAATGCGCTCGTCCTGGATTGTTTGGAGATGTAACAGATGGGCTCTGCGTGTAGATCGCTGTTTATCGGTAGCGGATAGTAGGTTGAAAACTTTTGCCGAGTCAATATTGTACCAGCCTTCGAGTGCAAGATATGACAATGTCTCATCCATATAGTCAAGACTGGTACACCGGTCATTGTGCTTGAGCATCTGTCGAATGTAATTGACTTTGTTGCTAGATCGATATGCCTCTTTCACATTGGCGATATGTAGCCGTTCAGAAATATCAGTCGTAAAATTGTCACCGGAACCCATTCGGCGAATTGACTCTGATATATGGCTCACAAGATGCATCTTTGGATATCTGAAATGTAACACGCGCTGTTCAATGGTTTTCCGGAGCACCTGAATGCCGATTGTCTCCCACCAAGCTTTAAACTCGGTCATGCGGATGGAGAACTCCGTCTTGAACCGCTTCTGTTCATTCGAGGTGATGACATAGATCTCTCTCTCCAGCTGGTTAGTGACACGCTCCGTATCAGCCAAGCTCCAGGTGGTGGCTTCTGTCGCAGCATCTGATAGGTGGATTTGAAATTGCAGTCGCTTGTCGGCAGTCATGTTTGCCGCCCCGTAAGCCTTGTCTTCGGCAGCAATTTTCTTTAGGGCAAGTTCTTTGGCGAATTTGCTTCTGGGACCGGTTGCCTTGGTCCCAACTTTCTGCAATAGTTGTCACTCATGACATTGGAATAATTTATCGAAAAGCTTGCGTTTAGCAGGTGTCACTTGATGGATTTCGCGCTCCAATCGCTCAATTGCCTTCTGACGATCAGCATCTGACCAAGTGGTTGCTGCTTGTCGGGCTCTATTCAGGCCCACCTTAAATAACCTACGTTTTGTTGTGGAAACCTTTTCAGCCCCATACACAAGGGCCTCCATTGCAGCACGAATCTTATGAATCTTTTGTTCCCGTAACTAATGGGATTCTGTTGCGAACAGGTCATCCACTTTGGCCTTCGCAGACTTCGACATTTTCTGTTCTCGAAAGATACCTTTCTTCTGGTAAAATCGCTTTAGCGCATCGTCTAGTGCTTTGAGGGATAGATCAGAGTGATTTTGTTGGCTAACAAGGAGAGAGAATTCACATAATGCCCGCACTGCTCCCATTACCATTTCATCGGAGGCGTTTTCCACCGCAGTTTTCCCGTCATCTTTGGAGCAGTCAAGAATTGGAGCGCAATTCACTGCCAGTGTTCTGATCATTCCACGGATCTCTGTACCTTGCCAGGAGCCGCTTTTCAATGAATCGAATAGTTTAGAGAAGTGCTGTAGGCCGGAATATTATGGCACCGATGTGAATCAATTGTCAAATTGATCCTTGACATTTCTAGCTTTCAGGTATTTGAGCAGCCAGTGCAATAAGTCTTTAACTAAACCCAGGAGCAGCTGATGCAATTCATCAGGCTGCCAAAGCCAAAAGACATTGCAGAGAGGGTATTGCCAGAACTGGTTGCGGATTGGGTGGACACCTACAGTGTGCAGAGCATCAATATTATTGTCATCCAGCAGCTCTGAGTAAATATGCTGGTCTCTTGAGTTATTGAGTGGTCGAAAAGTTGAATGCCCCATCGGGGCATCTTTGGGAATTTCACACATCGGGCATGAGCCATATGAGACTTGAGCAATCATGACTTGTTCCGGATAATCTCCGATCCAGGCAGCCAACAGAGGGTAACATTGTCGCTGGAATCCATCTGCACAATCCCATTTCAAGCCAGGGCCAGTGATGTCAAGATGCCTAAGTTGAGACAGCACAGTTCCAACCGTGGAATGCCAGACTTCGTCAATGTTCTTGGCACCCTTCGGGGGACATGAGATCAGCCCGACAAGAATGGAGGCTCGCTTTTTAGGTGTGCGGCGGATATCGTTTCGAATATTACCGATTGTGAGATACAGCGGCCAGGCATGCTGATCGCCCGAAAAATTAGTCAAGTGAGTCTGGTCGGATGCACATATGGCTGGCACAATCGTCGCTCAAGTAGGAAGTTGATCCTGTGTATCCCACCACCAATCACCAGTGTTCATCTCATTGTAGATTCGACGACCCTTAGAGTCAGCGAGGCACACTGGTTCAAAATCGAGGTGCGCCTGAAATGGGAAATGTGCCAAAAGGAACTGGATACATTTGAAAATATCCCTGTAGTATAATGTTCTGAACATATGTGAGTCATCTTCAATCCAGCTATCATCGCCGAGCCCGAAATTGAGTTCAGAGAGGAGCTTTCGTAGGGCATCTGCTGAATGGAATGATTTGATTTTGAAGTTGACCAGTCCACACCTGAGATGTTGATCAATCCAGGTTTTCGTTTGCTGGCTAAACGACTGAGCCTGCTGAAAGTCGTGTGCAGACCGAGATGGATGCCATGGATTCCATTGTTCTGAGTACTTTCGATGCTTGTTGTACAATCCAGTTGCTTTGCCATACGCTTTCCCCCCCGCATTTTCCACTCCAACTACCAGACTATGAGCCTTTGTCTTGGTTGGATCAGGGGTACAGGTGAGATCAGGCTGCTGAGGGTCGATAGGTTCTTCGTTTGGAGTATCTTCCGGTGGTGGTGCACCCGGTACGTTGTCTAAGAGTAGATCATTAATTGACAGCTTGTTGATGGCCATTCAGGTGCACCTACTGTAGTCAAACCATGATGGCTCAGGGTGATCCCAGCCGGCAGGTGGTAGAATCCCATTGGGTAATAGCCCTTTATTCATCGATATTGGGTGATATTGTTGATAGTCAGCTTCCAGTCAGTTCTCATTGTATAATTTCTTTTTGCAGATAAAGCATTTAACACGTTTCCGGCGAGTGTTGACCATATTTGAGAAACGCTCAGTGTTCTGATGAATCTCGATGATGCATTAGGGGGTATGGTTTGTTGCTGGATTTGAGCCTCAGGGATATTTGTTTGAAAGCGAGCTAACTCAGGTTAGCGTATCACTTTCAAAGCCGCATCACACCCCACCAAATGTAGAGGAGGGGTAAAACAAAGTCACCTCACGATCAGTTTTCTTCACAAACTAGGATAATATCTACTGAAAATCGTTAGCAGAGAAAGTTTCTTTTGTCATCATTGCGATCAACTTTTAATACTCTCCATCAGGTGCTACTACGATCGGCCTTATCGTATACTACGTCATTGCGGCATTGTGCAGATTATGTCTACGCTCGAGCCTCAAGCAGCGGATATCATCAGCTCAATACAATGAATGAATAGGTAAGTTGCCTAGCTGGCTGTATGCCCGCTCGATGATCATCGAGAACTGATAGGCTGGTAGGATGTTTTCGTCAGTAACGATCCTTGACCGGTGGGTGGATCCATAGGAGACAACGAAGTTTGCACAAGGAGCTCAAAAGGAAGCAATCACTGTTGCTGCTCGACTAACAGGCCTCATATTGAATGAAGTAGTAGGTCATACACATACATTTTGAGTGTAAGATGCCTAGTCATGCTAACCTTCCAACCGGATATAGTTCTTGTTGGTTTCCTGGAGATATCATGTTGAATCCCTTCTATGATCTTTACAGTCATGAACCGAACAAAGGTGAGCTTCTATCCAAGTTCCTAGTATACGAATTCGAGCATATAACAAAGAAAGGCAGGATGTGTGTGACTATGATTTCTTTTTCTCAGCCGGGTTTCATGGATCAAAGGTGCAGTGAAACACCACAGTTCGGGACAAATAAGATGGATATAAGAGGCCTTCATTCCGCCGAAGGTCACTGCTACTTTCAATATTCTCAACTATACTCCGCTTCATTCGAAATCACCAATTGAACTGATAATTTATTTACCACTATCTTTTGTTCACATACGATGTCGACGAACGGATCTCCACCGAAGACAACCAATATGGCTCCACCGGGTGGCCTGTTTGGCTCACAACAACGCCCAGAAGACAATGTGGGAGCATCTGACAATAATGCTGGAAATACACCGAGCAAAGACACTCAATTCGGGCAACCGCCGAATCAAATTCAACCTCCACCGGGGTATAGTTACCCGCCTTCGCAGCCTCCATTTCCAGGCGCTCCCCAGTTTTCCCACCCTGCCCCATTCAACATGACACCAAGCTCGCAACCAAGCTCTGGTGGGGCAACCCAAGGATATCAGAGTTATGGGCCATCGTGGCAAGGATACGACTTCCCCCACGGTGGCTATGGTGGACCTCAAGTGTTCCCCCCTCAGCAATTCACCGGACAGGGGCCGTCATCTCCAGGCGCACCTCGAGTGCCTCCAGCACCGGCTGCAAACAATCCAGTCAATCGGCCGACATCGTCCTCCTCTACTCCATACGGACAACTTCCCGGCGCACCTGGGAGACCTCCAATTAGCCTCCCAACGAAACGATTTCAGCCGGCAGCGGAACCGCGCAGGACAGATGTGGCAGGGATTGCGGATTTGCCCCCATTGCCAGAGATTTCTTATGACGAATTCGATGCAGATGCTGAGAGCGATGATTCGTCGGACTTGGGCGGGGCTGAAGGCAAAGCCCCAATTAGCTTGAAGCAAACGGAATTCTCATTGAAGCAATTTGCCAAAAGGATGGGGCAGCCCAACTTTAGTGCCTTCAACAAGTGGAAGAAAGTATGGGTGGCTGGGTTTCTTGAGAAGAAGCATCGGTCCATTATCCCGGGACAGAACCGTTTGAAACAGATGCGAAATGGACCCCTGCGCTGGGAGATGGCGGTTGCAGATTTTTTGGAGACTTTCGACACCTGGCTGCCTTTGGAAAACTTCGATAATGCTGAATGGATTCGGCGATGATGGGTGGAGATGTTCCTGAAGAAATGTGCAAGTGATGTTCGGGAGGGGAGGAAAAAGGGAAGGCGAGGCAACAAGCGACCAGTGACGGATTTGGGAGAGCGCGCGGGCAAAAAAGCGAGAGGTAACGTCCCAGAGTTGCCAAATACAACTTTCATGGTTGTGATTCGTCGAGTGGCGAACGGCAACAATGACCCGACATCCAGCATGCAATTCCAAGCTTCGTACACAGATGTGAGGCATTGGGAGGAGCTGATTGATTTCATCGAAAAAAATTGTAACCCGAAAGAACCATACTGTCTGACTGCGCTATACAAATGCAACTTGACGCAGGAAGAATTGGACGAAGAGTATATGGGATTATACGCACCGGGGCAAATGATGAATGACCCTCTATATGATCAGATATCATACAACAGTTCCCTTTCAAATGCCTTCAAGTTGAAACTGGGACACAATGTGAACCTATTTTTGATAGAAATAAAGGCAGCGAAAGGGAAGGATATTGCGGAGCACGTAATGAGACCGGCGAATGTAATACCCGCTAGCCTGTTTCGGGTTAGTTATGGCCACTGCGAATCAGTATTCTTAGACTTCGGAGGGATTTGATGAAAATGAACGAGTGGTGGATGAGGAGGCAGGTGGGAAAGAGATTGATAGTATTAATGTAAGTTCAGATTGAGTGAATAGAATTGATTATATTCCACATATTATTGGGTCCAAATGCTTGTCTGTGAAATACCTAACATCGCGATGAATTTCAGGAGCGCCGGAATATGAGCCCATCTGCCCAACTTACCTCAGAGCAACTGAAAGAGATCATTGAGGACGAAAAGAAGACCGACCAAGGTGCAAGGGAGGTTCAGGAACAAGTGGAGGATGGTGAGGAGGTCCTCGATCCAGAAAATACCAGTTCAGTATTGAGCACTGTTCTCAACACAATCAACAACAAATTTGAACATGAGTGTCTTGATGAGGCGGTCAGGCTGCTGAATGCCCATCCTATTCGCCAATCAGCAGATGACCGTGTTCCAGGCCACAAGTATTCCATTCCAGGCCTGCCTGGAACTAAGTTTCTAGCGCACCAGGTTTAGGCCATCTGGTTCATTGTGAGGAGATGGGTGTGGGATGCTGATATGCCAGGAGCACTGGTGGCGGATGAAATGGGTCTTGGAAAGACTTTCACCTCGGTTGCTGCGGCAATGATTTGCAAAATGCTGACTGAGAAAGTCGTAATGGGTTTGCCACTGTCTATTTTATGGGGGAATACCCTTGAAGAGTGGGTGATTTTGGCGGACAACGACTTTCCCGGCATTGTCGGTGAAGAACGGGAGTGGTATCCGCTCCAGAGATTGAATTCTGTGCCCTGCCACCTATTGGAGATCCAGACAACACCACCTCACGGACATCCAGTACTTATATCGGCCCATGAACCAATCATGGTGGTAACAATGCCGGGGGTTGCAGAGACCATCAAGACTGTCATCGACGAGATGACACATGGAACCGATTTCAAACTCGTCAACGTGTTGCTCGCCGAAAATGCGAATCTCATCCACGAGGATCTGAACACCAGTATTGACGAGCCAGAAAACCGATGGAATATCCACCTTGTGTCGTATGATACCTTAACATCCAGAGCGAAACCATCAAGCAATGGCTGACTCTCACACTGTTCCTGGAGTTTTGGGATTTTTGATGAGTCTCATCGATACAAGACGAAAAACAGTGTGGGCTGGTGAATTGCGACGAATGCAAGAATTGGATTCAAACTTGAAGTCACTGCAATGCCAGGATTCCATTCACTCTATGACTGGTGTTATCAGGCGATGTGGCTGTTTTCAGGTGCGCCTGAAGATCCAGAGAACGAGACAGTGATGGAAATGCACGGTGCCTCTGCACTGTGTTCCACAGTGAAGAGTTTGATGCATGCTATCCGGACTGCAGACCAGGACGCTCAATAGGATGCGGCACATCGGATGATCTAAATAGCAAAGCCCTGGATGATAAGGAGGTGGTCAGAATCGAAACTCGCGAATGGGAAACCACTTGTTCGGATACCGAAGGAGATTGCACACCTTGTTGATCTACAATGGACTGAGGACGAGCAAGCTAAACTAAAGACCCTTGTGGAGAGATTCACTTCACGGGGTACTTCCGGAGCGTGGAGGGTTCATAGATGGCGCCTGGCATGTTTCTCATTGGTATTGGGAGACACCGAGGATCGGAATGACGTTTCAGGGCAATGGTATGATAAATGGCCACTCGACACTTGGGTGGATTCTCCAATTTTCCGATGGCTGAGAGACACATTTCTGCCAATGCTTGTCAACGAATCTGCGGAGTATCCCGAGCCTGACGAGGACGAAGCATTAAATGAGGCGCTCCTGCACGAACCCGAAAGTCTTAAAAGCACCTTGCCATGTGCACCTCCTCCTCCTCAAAAGGCGGTGCTATTTTGTCCTCTGCCAGGCCAAGTTTGTCATTTGAAGTGGTGGCTCACAAAGTTTTTTGCGGACAATTTGGATATATTCTACATGTTTGCAGAAATGGGCAACGATGAGCGGACAGAAATGCAGCTCAAATTCCAAGATTTTCCAAATCCCTCTGTGTTTGTAACTACACCCAAAGTGGGTGGGACAGGCCTCAATCTCACAGCAGCAAACCATGCGGTACTAACTGAAAAATTGTGGGTATTGAATGAGCAGTGCCAGGCATTTGCACGGGTTGTCCGACTGGGGCAAAACAGAGTTCCACACACATGGCTATTGGACACTGGACCCAATGGTTATGATAATAGAGCGAGTGATCTCCACCAGCTCTCTGGAGTGGCTCAAATGAGAGTCCTGCATGGTCTGATGAACCAACCAAACATCACAACGACGATGATATACCGGATTCTGGAGTGTCGTCAGGACCATATGAAGCGGCTTACAGAGCATGGAGACTTCGTGTCGTCAGATGGTGAAGATGAACAATAATTATCTGGGCAGTGTAATCAAGGTACACCTCTTTAAACATTCATCCACAATCTCACCGACTGATGCAAAATAGGCAAATGAACTGGAGAATAAGGCACAATTGAGGTGTCCAGGAGTATTGGTTAGAGTTCGACTCCATTTCGTGTGAGATGATTATAGTGATGAATATGAGATGATGGCAATGGTAAACTGATATCTGGTAAACTGAATCATAGCCTCATTTGGATGATCCAATATGTGATGAAAACCAGGTGCGGCAGTTTATTGGTGGACCAGGTGAAATTCTGCACTACCGTATATTTCTCTGTGTGAGAATCTGTCGAGCTGCAGTCACTGCTCATCTTCATCATATATTGTCTGTGGAATTGTGATTCCGAAATGTTCAAACAAGATCTGTGTTTTCAGGTGCACCTGAACTTCCTAGTTTGATTCCAATTCCTTGTTGCTTGTCTATTTCAGGCGCACTGGATACTAGAGACACGAAAGAATTCAAGATATTCACTCAATCATCAATGTTGAATAATTTACAGTCGATTGCACAAGAGGATCACTCTCAACGTCTCGACCCTCCTGAGTCAGATCCAGTACAGTATATCTCGAATCATCCAGGGATAGACAGACAGTCTAAGCGATATCGAGTTGATGTATTGTATCCTGAGATACGGCTCGCGTATTCCAGGCTTACCCAAAGCATACAGCCAAATATTTTCTTGCTCAGGAATGAAGTTCAGGCACACCTCAAATTCACTCACCTGTCGCGGTTGATGGTCTCAGATTTGACACCGCACACATATTCTATTCACCAGCCAATTTTGACCAGCAGCCCCTAATTATTTACATATGATCCCACTCCAGGCATGCCTCTGAACTCTGTATACCCACTTCGCATTGCCCTTGAATTATTCATTTTGCTCCATTCCAAGCATATCTTCTCCTTCCTGAATGCTTTGAATCTGTGGCTGCCAGCACACACAGAGTGTCATCTTTCAGACACTAAACTGTTTGGTGCAGGCGCGGCTCATCCCGCTCGGCCTAAGCTAATATCTGAATCTATGCTTGATCGGTATGTGAAGGCCGCCGCCTAATTGCCATAACTGTCACATTCCGTGTCAACCTATCCATTGGAGGAAGGAGTCCACCACATGCTTACCGTAGATGCACAGCCCTGGGTGATATGTAACGACACTTAACTGGATTTTGACTGAGATGTATGTTCCGACCTTCCATTTCGAAGATCCTAAAATAGCTTCTGTCATTCAGGCTCCATAATCGAGCTGCAGCTTGAGAGAGTGAACCACAAAAGACAGCTTCTGCTCAGCGATTCTGCAGATGACCGGCAAATCCCGCACACATGTATACCACACTTCCTCGAATAGGCTTAAATTCACAACGCTTCTAATGCAGATGTAACTACATGTTGACTAACTTGTATGTTTGGGCCGCCAGAAACCCGGATCTTAATATAGATTATGAACCAATTTCCATCAACAGAGCTCGAAGAGATAGAATCTGAATGTCAGTCTCAGCTCAACGGCGCAATCAGTGACCGGCAAGCTCCCGCCCACGGTATATCTTGAATGCCTGAAGTTCGTCACAAATCATATACAGACAATATCTGATATCCGCCAACGTCCAATCCCAAGAGTGCATGAAGTACAAATTGTGATGAAAGCTTGAGTTTAGAAAAGGCAGTTTCTGAGAGTACAAGTAACTGTCATCGTCAGGCGAGCCTGCAATCCCAGTCATTATATTAGATAGAATCCTGCATGCAGATTCAATGCTCGCTGCACCTCAATTGGCCGGAACTCCATGCTGTTATTTGTCTTTCCGCTGTCAGATGAAGCCTCATGACACATTCATCTTGTTCTTACAAGATATTATGCGTAGCATCTTAATGTGAGTGACAATTAATGACCTATTCGCTAGCAATCTTGGCATTGACGACAACTGGAATCGATTAGATTACCCCTGAATCTTCATCGTACCTTTACCATTCTTTCTCCTCTATGTTGAGTCTCGCCTTTGTAATCCCAAATCCTCCGTCTTCACTTACACTTACTACATCCATTTTGTGATTCAGCAGACTCGGACCGCTGAAAGTGAAGTTCTGCACACGACATTGCCTAATCGACCGCTAACTTTGCTGCAGAATCCTAAAACAAGAGAATATCATGAAAATAGGGTGTCCTTCCGACTGGTATACCACATTCGGACATTCATATTTATCCACTATCAGCAACAAACTCAGTTTGAACCCATGCAACTTCAACTGTTGCCACTCACGATGGTTCCAACTGTATCCTCCGTCCAAGTCCTGCAAGATTCTTCAACACACCGACAATTCTGTGCCACGCAGTCACCTCTCATATGCTCGAACTAGAGGCAAAATGAACTACTTTCTGCGGAGTTATATGCAGGGGCGATTACGATGAACCCATTTCTCAGTATTCCATATGCCTGGCCCTGAGAGTTAGTTAGTGATACAACCATGTCAATGTCTCGAGTTCTTCAGGTGCGTCTTGCTCAATTCTAGGCATGTTGGCTTAAACCAACCTCCAATTCTTGCATCAATAGCGGACTTGGATACGAGTGCTAACCTTCGGCAATTGGGGGCATGAAGAATCCCTCTAATCCGGCACACCTGCCGCTTCAGAAATCGCAACAAAGAACAAGCATCAAGAATATAAGTATGAACTGCCGATATGTCTTCCGGACTTTTTCCAGGTATGCCTCGAATTGCATCCTCCTCGCCAAGCATTACTTTTTGCAGGCACGCCTCGAATTGCATCCTACTCGACCGCGTGTTACTTTGTTGCCCTGTTTTCCCGTTATTCCATTAAACTTCGTACTATATTTACCCTTATACACTTCCCTCTACATTCCCAACTTCACTTCATCAAACATGGAACCAACGGCCAGCCAGGTGAGGAATCACTATTCACAGAAGAACCAAGAAGCACACCTTGAGAGAGCACTTGCACATGCATTGCAGAAGACAGCCATTCTTCATTGCCAATCAAATGTTTGAACATACAACCCAGCCTTCGAGTATAGTGTTGGAGATAGCTAATGTCCGGGCTATAATTGTGATGAAGCAGGATGATGACCATACCGATCGGGAGATCAGTAATGACGAAAGTGAAGACCCTGGACAGTCTACCTTGTCATCTGATATCGAAGAAGACGATTTGGACATCCGGCAAGAGGTCCTCCATCTAGACCAGGCGAGCCGTGATAAGATAATATGAACTACAAGGGTGCCACCGCCAAAGAAACGGAGCCGTGCAGATACTGTCATTGTCCGTGGTCCACTTCCAAATCTGCGACATCCGGCCGGGGCGATAGCACCACCATCGCTCAAACACCAAAAGTCAGTCATCAACATATCACGCGAGTCTGACGTTGTACAGGCGGTCCCGCTTCCCAAGGCCGGTGGAGACCAGAATGTTCCTCAACCAAAGGCCGGTGGAGATCACAACGTTCCTCAACACTAAAAGGCTACTTTTGAGGTAGTGAAAAGGTTCATGGAGGCGATCGTATTCACAAAGACCCCCTGGCTAATCATTTCCGATGAGAAGTACTCGATGGTTGACAAAGCTTGGAAACTAGCCATTGAAGCCCAGGATCTTCAGTGGGCATTAGCAGGTGCTCCTGTAGGTACTCCATCTGTGTGTCAATTGCCTGGTGGTCCATCTCTTAAAATCGATCCGCAAACCAGGGAAGCTGTAAGTGTATATTCTGTTTTCTGCTCCTCGATTGGACTTATGATGATACTAAACCTCGAAACATACATAGTTAAAACTAAAGATTAGTACCATTCAAGGGCGCTTAGCAGATGGAGGTCGTCGAACTATTGTCCGCAGTTACCGGTTGGATTTAGGATCAGAGACTGAGCTTCGAATCCAAATTAAGGAGCTCTTGTTTGACGATGCTTATCTCTCGAAGGTCATCGATGACAAGAAGTCTTGGTTCACTCGGATGGAAGTGCTTGACTTAATCTACCACCAATTTTTCTTCACCGCCAATAGCTTGGGGCGACAACCGACCACATCGCAGTTCTTTTAACCTCTAACACTGCAGACATTAGCGCTTGTGGCCGCAGCTATTCATTGTGCGCTCTCTGAGTATGCCACTGGAAAGAAGGTTACAGTTATATCTTCTCAAGATGAATATCAAGGTAAATTTTGCCCTTCCATGGTGACAGATTGCATTTCTGCCGAAGCCATTGCACTCATCAAATTCAAATTGCGCATGGTGGGGCTGCTTCATACCCCCCCCCCCCCCCCCCAATGGTGCTCGTCCGCTATAATAGGCACTCCTCAATCCCCGTCGGCGCTCCTCAATCCCCGTCAGCGCTCCTAAATCCCCTCGGCCCTCCTCAGTCTGGATTGGTGCTTCGATATTTCATTCAGCGCTCCATATTGTCTTTTCTGTCCGGGCTGCTCCTCTAGGATGGGCATTCCTCAATCCCCTCCTCAACCTCGATTAGGAGCGCCTCTATTTCATTCCAGACTCTTTACCTCCCTCCCCGTTTGGCGCTGCTCAGCATGGATGGGCTGCTCCGCTGCATAGGCGCTCCTCAATCCCTGTTGGCGCTCCTTGGCCTGGATTTGCGCCCTTCAATTTCTTTCTGCATCACCATCAGCACTCCCGTTGACCACCTCACACGACATCAGGCACTTCTCCTCTCCTGGTGGCGCACCTCTTTTTCCCCCGAATTCATCATATTGCCTTTCAAACTCCATTTTGATTCACCGCAAGCTAACCTCAATTCCAACCCTTTTAGATATCACAAATCGAGCCAAACGACATTGGAATTCAATTTCACCCATTCGCCAGGCCCGAATTATTCAGAAATATTAGAAGCGCCTCCAGCTTCTTTGTGCCGTTGATGAATTGTGTGTTCGTGCGTTTGTCGGCCCTGATGACATGGGAGATTTGGTGGATGAGATTGAGACTATGTTCAATTGATATCATTCCGATCGCTTTGTCGTGTTATTGGTTCGGTTTTACCTACTTTCATTTTTGAATCACTTGTCATTTTCTTTGGTTCTTCCTTAATGTAGTGATGCAAACAATAGAATGTTGATGAGATGCTGGGTACTATAGTATGATTTAGAGGTTGATAATGAACAATAATCTATGCATCATACGTGGAGGGTATTCTTATTGCTCGTGTACATCCGGAGAATTTCAGAAAATGCCTGCAGTCCTTCAAATGAATATCCATAAGAACCCAGCATCTCTCAGAGTTAGTTTGGGATTCCCGCATTGGTCGGGCGACAGTCCCAGGTGCTCCCAAACGTTTCACAACCGCTCCCATTGTGCTCCCGTACCAGTCATCACAGATCCCAGTGACTCCGAAGGCCGGCCGGAATGCCCTCCTACAGTCGGATACTCTCCTGAAATTGACGCTTCTAAATTTACACTCCATATCCTCTCAGAGACTCCTGGAGGCTCCCAGCGACTAAAATACATTTTGCTGATGGTGCAGTGACCACAGCAGCTTCTCAACGTTCAAAAAGCTCTCACTGTCTATATTAATCGAGCTTGGAGAGAACGATTCAGTCACAGTCACACACTACGGATTCGTCGACATCATACAAAGCGATCAAGTTGAAGCAGTCCATACCCCTACTTTCCGACTTTCCCTTCTATTCATGAACCAATTGGATTTGGGTGGGCATACGAATATATTTCGGAACGGAGAATGCTCCATAACTTCACCATCTTCCTGCAGTCTTGCCGGAAAACTAATCAATGGCATATATATCATAGTCCCCACAATCGCACTTCTATCATCGGCTACCGAGAACGGAAAAGCAGAAAGAGAGACAGCACAGCTACAATCAAGCATACCGTCAAGCCTACAATCGAGCCTACAATCGAATCATCAAGAGTACCTATCATAGGCAAAACAAAGTCCACTTGAAAGTCTCTCACAATCTCAGAGTCAAGAATTTGGCACCGACGACTAGCTCATATCAATCTTACTGCCATAAAGTCTCTAGTCAAGGGATATACAAATGATGATTCTATGTGCACAGTCTGCATCCAGGCCAAGCACAAACAAAAGTTCATCAAAGTGCCAGTCAAACGCACTACGAAGCCCTTTGAACTTGTATACTCAGATGTGTGCGCTCCCTTCTCTACACTGACCTTGGGAGCCAATCCATACTATATACTATTCATCGATGACTACACAAGGTACACATTTGTATGGCTGCTCCCAAATAGGAAAGTCATGACCTGCACCTCTGCCTACCAGTCATTTCAGGCCCGAGTAGACTTAATGGGATACAAGATCAAGCGATTCCGGTGCGATAATGGACAGGGAGAATACGACAATACGACCTTCCGGTATATCCTCCCGGCCTGTGGTACTACATACGAGACATGCCCTCCATCCGCCCACCATAAGAACAGTGTTGCCAAACGAATGATCTATATAATCACTGAAAAGGCCCGGGCAATTATGATTGACTCTCAGGCTCCCATTCAGTTCTGGGGAGAAGCAGTTAATACCGCAGTCAATCTCCATAAAAGATCCCAAAACGAAGGTCTGAAAAGAGATAACCGTGATGGCCATAAAGCACCATACGAAATACCATACGCGATGCTGCATGGATTTGGCAAACTGACAGATCATGCTGATGGCAACGAAATATCGTATCAAGCCTTTCTCCACAATCTATGTCGATTCAGCTGCTATGCCAGTAGACTCATTTCTGAAGTTCAACGCCGCCAGGGCAAGCTCGGCCTAAGGTCAAAGCCCTGCATGATGGTAGGCTACACACACGACTCAAAGACGTTGTGGAGGATATGGGATTCCAAATTCCAGAAGGTCAAAGCCTAATCAGAAGTCTTCTTGGACGAAGAAAGAAATGCACACAAGTCGTGTCAGCATGGAAGCAATGAGATCAACATATTTGGATTACCAGAAGATGAGGAATATGTTGAAGAAACAGATACCAGAGATGAGCCTCTCCGATACAGTCAACCTATACAGATAAGTAAGAGATCCAAATCTCAGATGCATGAGGCTCCTGACAAGGGAGCAGAACACGCCCACAGCCGGCGCCTCCGCCGAGAGGATCAGACTGCCCAGCGTTGGGCAGCAAATGCAGAAAACGCCCACAGCCGGCACCTCCGCCGAGAGGATACGACTGCCCAGCGTTTGGCAGCAGATGCAGAAAACATCGGCTTCAGCCGGTGCCTCCACTGAGAGGATCAGTCTGTCCGGCGTTCGGAAGCAGCAAGCAAAAACGCATCTCAAGCACCACCAATAGCAAGTTGTGTTACAAGAAGTCAAGGTAAATCCTCTGCTGAAGCACTAACAGCATTCGAAGCCACTGGAGATCCATTCACCTATGCGGAAGCTATGGAAAGCCCTCAATGAAACCAATGGAAAAGAGCCATAGAGGAAGAAAGAACATCCATCCTGCTGAATAACACGTTCTCCGCTCTCAACTCCCGGGAAGCACGGTAACTGCAAGTTAAGCCAATTGGCTCTAAGTGGGTTTATAAGACTAAACACAATCCTGACGGGTCCACACGGTACAAAGCACGGCTAGTCAAAAAGATGTATTAGCAGACAGACTTCGGTGAGACTTAGGCCCCCGGTGGGAAGCTAACTAAATTCCAGTATCTCATCTCTCTCATCGGGAAATACGGAACCAGGTAGAATATGGACCATTTATATGTAATTACCTCCTTCCTAAACCCCGCAATCGACGATGTCGATATCTACATAACTCTACCAGAAGAATGGCCAGAAGGCTTTAACGCCCTAAAGATTGTTGTCAGACTCAGGAAAGCTCTCTATGGTCTTAAACAAGCTCCACGGCTATGGCACGACAATATCAGTCCCTTTCTACTCTCTCTTGGGTTCACACAATCCTCAGCCGATCCCAACCTCTATCTCCACAGGGATGGTATTCTGATACTTCTGTATGTCAACAATAGCTGCATGTCATATGTGGAGGCTGCTACTAAAGCTGCGATTGAAGTCAAGGGAAACTCTGAGAGAAGTACAAGATCATGAACCTCGGCCCGTTACGCCAATTCCTCCGCATCGAGATTTACCGCGATGAAAATGGTACCGGAATCAGTCTCAGTCAGAAAGGCTATATCACCACAATCCTCCAACGATACGGCATGGAGCACAGTCACGTCGTCTCGACACCCATGGATCCCAATATAAAATTGGACTCAGCCGAGAACCGGAGGGAGAAGGAATTGGAAGATATCACAAACTATCAAGCAGTTGTGGGATCACAAATGTACGCAGCACTTGCAACTCGGCCAGATATCTCGTATGCGGTCGCTGCTGTTTCTTGGTATAATTTGGTACCATTCACCAGCCATATGACCGCTGCTAAGAGTGTTCTTCAGTACCTCAAATCTACAGCCAATTTTCAACTACTCTTCACCGGCAATGGCATCGGCATCGGCATCAGCATTGACACCGGCAATAGTCTCGTCGGGTACTCGGATTGCGATTGGGCCAATGACAGCACAGACCGCAAATCCCAGGGAGGCCATGTGTTTCTCGCCAGCAATGGATCTATCTTGTGGCAGTCCATCAGCAAAATGTATCTTAGTCACTGGGTGACTCCAGGAGTATCTGAGAGGAGGTGGAGGGTAAACTTAGATGCGTCAATTTCAGGAGAGTATCAGACCATAGGAGTGAATTGCGGCCGGCCATCAGAGTAACTGAGATCTCTGATGACTGATAAAGGAGTACCATGGGAGTGCTTCTGATGAGTTTGGGAACACCTCGGAGCACTGGAGGGAACTTTCAGCGCACCTGGGAGCACCTGGAGCGCCGGCGAGAACTCTGAGAGTACCTAGACTAACAGTAGAGCAGTCTGGGAAAACAACATCTTTGGGAACGCTACTGGTGCATCTGGAAATCATAGCTACTACTTATCATTCAATGATTGTTAAAACTCATGTATTCAGTTTGTATTCTCATCTATGTATCTATGTATCAATGTATCTATGTATCTATATAGCTATCCATCTACACACAATATATCTGGACTGACTGCGGACAGTACTTGAGAGCAATTTGAGGTACGCCTGACAATGACGATCGAGTAAACTCAGAGATACACTCTGAGGCCGTTATGGAGCGAGATAGGAGATGCACTTGGAGGCCCTGATCGAGTAAACTTAGAGATGCACTCCAAGATTGTGATTGAGCGAGTTTCGAGAAGCACTTGGAGGCCAGGATCGTGAGAACTTGGAGGCCGTAATCGAGTGAGTTTGGTGATACACTTGGAGGCCGTGATTGAGTGAGGTTGGAGATGCAATTGGAGGCCGTGATCAAGCGAGTTTGGAGATATGCACTCGGAGGCCATGATTGCACTAACTTGGAGGCCGTGATTGAGCGAGTTTGGAGATGGACTTGGAGGTCATGATCATGCGAACTTGGAGGCCGTATGGGAGCCAGTTTGGCGATACACTTGGAGGCCGTGATCGAGTGAGTTTGGAGATGCACTTGGAGGCCGTGGTCAAGTGAGATTTGACCAGTACTTGGAGGCAGTCAATGGACGGCGCACCGGGTGCTGAGACTCTATTCATCAGTTAGTTAACCCGCAACCATGGGAATGTGACAATGTGACTTTGCCTTTGAGCTCTCATGGAGAGCTGGCCGATGGCGGTCGAGCGTGTAGGGAGGTAAGCCAGAAGCTGAAGCTACATTCAGGGGTCAACTTCTAATCATGAGAATGAAGGGAAGACAAACATTCTTGGGTGGATGCTGTACTCGGTGTATGCTGTACTCAGTGTATGCTGTAGTCGGTGTATGCTGTACTCAGTGTATACTGTACTCGGTGTATGCTGTACTTGGTTTTTGCAGTACTTGGTGTGGGCATTACTTGGTGTATGCTGTACTCAGTGTATGCAGTACTTGGTGTATGCTGTACTTGGTGTATGCTGTACTTGGTGTATGCTGTACTCAGTGTATGCTGTACTCAGTGTATGCTGTACACAGTGTCAACTCATAATCATGGCATGAAGAGATAGAAAGGGATAACATAACTTTGTGTTCTGCGATGATGGCTGAGTTGTAGATGTGAAAGAGAGGGATGTGGGATGAAGATGAGAATGATGTTGAGGATACGAGCGGATACGAGTAATCAGGGGTACGACTTGCCTGATTGGGTTGGGACGACCTCGTATCAGTGTAATTGAACGCCGGATCGGGACTCATATCTGCCGTATTGGGGATGGTAAATTGACTTGTACAAGAAATTCTTTTAAGTCCCAGTTTCTCATGATGATTTCCCCCATCTCCTCTCAGCTCTCTCTTTCTCGTCCTCAACTCTACCATCACCTAAGATCACGAAGTTAAGTGATCCCTTTCTATCTCTCCATGCAATGATCAAGAGTTAACACCAAGTACAGCATACACCGAGTACAAGCAGATACCGAGTACGGCATACCCTGAGTACTGCATACTGCATCGTTCCAAGATCGACTGTCTCCCGCTCCCAGCCAGTCTCTCATCTCTCGGCAGACCATATTGTACTCAATTATCTACATTCCCACAATTACGAGTTAACCAATGAATAGAGTCTCAGCTCCGGTCTCGCCTCCCTCCCGAACTACCACCTCCAGAATGACTGCGTCCAAGTACTCCTTCAATCTCGCTTGATCGTGGTCTCCAAGGGCATCTCCAAACTCACTCGATCACAGCCTCCAAGTTCCCACTCTCATGGCCTCCAAGTGCATATCTCCAAACTCGCTTGATCACAGCCTGCAAGTGCATCTTCAAATTCGCTCGATTACGGCCTCCAAATGCATCTCCAAACTCCCTCGATTATGGCCTCTAAGTGTATCACCAAACTCGCTCGATTACAGCTTTCAAGTTTGCACGATTACGGCCTCCAAGTGCATCTCCAAACTTGCTCGATCACAGCCTCCAAGTGTATCGCCAAACTCGCTCGATTACAGCCTCCAAGTTCGCACGATCGCCGCCTTGGAGTGCATCTCTAAGTTCACTTGATCACCGTGTGGTGAAATGGTCGAGCTAGAAGGCAGACAGCCCATCATCAACACTCCGCCACACCTTGCATAGCAGCAGAAGATAATCCTTGAGAAAGAGCCGTTCTGGCTCGAGGTGTGTAGGAAGGGAGTGAGGGGATATGAAGGGATACCCGGCCATGATGAACCTCACAAATTGCGTGGATCTATGAAAGCTCGGCAAGGGTGTGTGAGAGCAAGAGCTGGGAAAGAAAGAGTGTATTTCATATAATATGATGATGTCTATCTACCCCGAGGTTTTTCAAATATAGACTCTCTGTCGCTGAGTCCATCTCAGTTTTCCCAGTATCTCCGTATGTCTATATATCGAGAGACTTAGATAATACATGCCATATTATGATGTAGTGAATCTTGTGACAGTAACAAAGACGAATATGTTAAACAAAATGCCTTGTGGCTGTGGAACCCAAAGAATCACTGCTGTTGTTGTTTATTCATACTGTGTTCACTCTTACTAGAGTATGACAGGACCTGAATACTCCCTCTGCCTCTGTGTGAGCTGGCTAGATGGTGGAGCTCCCCCCCGCTACCCTTCATCCCCGCTGACAAATGAAAGTTGAGAGATAGATAGAACCGAACAGAAATGGAAGAAGAAAAGAACAGATATAAACTCCACCGCCGCCGCCCTGAACTACTGCTGTGAGAATGTGGCACCAAGTCTCCCGCAGAGCTTGCGCAGAGGTCTCAGCTGCTCACAAAGTCCCCTGCAGACCTGCGCTGAGGTCTCAGCTGCTCTCGAAGTCTCCTGCAGACCTGTGCAGAGGTCTCAACAGCTCCAAAATTTGACTATTCCAATATTCAATCTGGTAGCATTCTGAATGCACCTCAATAACTGCAGGTGCATTCAGGAGCACCTGAAAATGCTCTTGCAGAGTCTGAGAGCACATTGCACAGCCTCAGGGGGGCCTGGGAGCATCTGGAAGTACTTGGAAGCGCTGGTAACGTATTTTACCGGGTGACCGCCCATGACTGGGAAACCGACCACCCGCGGGTGGTATTTATTGACTCAAATGACCTGTCTTAACCACTCTCCCTGACCTAGTCACTACTGGGGGTTGACTACTAACCCCTTCTCTCCCTTTTCCATGCTCCATAGCATCCTCTAGGTCCAGCATATCACCAATAT
>Ga0307514_10000542_pt1 | contig 72887 bp, 70 predicted proteins | sample 16_EM_MG_FD_203088 | JGI IMG/M metagenome (GOLD analysis project Ga0307514, IMG submission 203088) | Populus trichocarpa ectomycorrhiza microbial communities from riparian zone in the Pacific Northwest, United States - 16_EM | ecosystem: Host-associated > Plants > Roots > Unclassified | place...
GGCTCAAGAATACTTAGTAGTAGCTCTGTAAATGAAATAAGTTGTTACTGTCCTGGGGGATGTGGCTAGAATATCCCGTACATATATGCCTATAAAGGCTGTCATATCCTTCTTTATGGATGTTTGTGATCACGCACCACTCATATTACCGAAGATGCAAGACCAAATATCGTTGACGCTCTGTTGACGCTCATTTTCAGGATGTAGTTGGGCGCTTGAGTATTCTTGTTTTGCACATCAAGGCGGCTAATACGTCGAAAACGAACCGTGACGTACCATGGTCAATATTTTACGATTAACAGTCGCATATCTGAATGCGACCATAAATGTGAAACCCGAAACGCAGAACCGGAGATTGGAACCGACGGGTCTAGCCAAACCCGGAGAAACCCGCGGGTTGACGGGTACGGGTCCGGGTTTGGCCCGCCAAGAGTCTGCGGGTCGGGTTTTTGGCCGGTTCTGGAACCGAACCAACCCGTTTTTGCGGTCCAAACCCGGACCGCTGGCGGGTTACCCGGACCCGTTGCTAACACTAGTAATGACATAACTAGGCGTTCTGTGATGATAGTAGAGTTGTGGATGAGAAAGAGAGAGATGGGGGATGATGATGAGAACGATGTGGAGGATTACAAGTGGATATGATAAATCAGGGGTAAGACTTGCCTGATTGGGTTTAAAAGACCATGTATCGATGTAATTACAGGCCAGATCAGGACTCGTAACTGCTGTATCAAGGATGGTAAATTGACTCGTATACGAAATTCTCTTAAGTTCCAGTATCTCTTGATGATTTCCCCCATACCCTCTCATCTCTCTCTTGCTTGTCCTCAACTTTACCATCACCTAAGAACACAAAGTTAAGTCATCGCTCTCTATCGCTTCATGCCATGATCAAGAGTTAACACTCAGTGCCGTATACACCGAGTACAGCATACACCAAGTGCAGCGTACACCAAGTCCAGTATACACCAAGTGCAGAATAAACTGAGTACTACATATACCGTGTACTGCATCATCCGAAGATTGACTGTATCCCGCTCCCAGGCAGTCTCTCATCTCTCGGTAGACCATGTTGTACTCAATTCTCTATATTCACACAATTACGAGTTAACTAATGAATAGAGTCTGAGCTCCCATCTTGCCTCGCTCCCGAACTACCGCTTCCCAATTGACCGCCTTCTAGTACTCCTCCAATCTCGCTTAATCAAGGCCTCCAAGTGCATCTCCAACCTTGCTCCATCAAAGTCTCCAAGTGCATCTTGAAACTCGCACAATTACAGCCTCCAAGTTCGCACCATCATGGCCTCCAAGTGCATCTCTAAACTTGCTCAATTATGGTCTCGAAAGTCGCTCGTTCACGGCCTCCAAGTGTATCTTCAAACTTGCTTGATTACAGCTTCCGAGTGCATATCCAAACTCGCTCGATTACGGTCTTCAAACTCACTCAATTATGGCCTACAAATGTATATCCAAACCAGCTCAATTACAGCCTCCATGTTCACATGATCAGGGCCACCAAGTGCATCTACACACTTGCTCGATCAGGATCTTGGCGTGCATCTCTAAGTTCACTTGATCACAGCCTCCAAGTGTATCTCCAAATATGCTCGATTACCGCCTCCAAGTTCATTGCCAAACTCACTCAATCACAGCCTCTGAGTGTATCTCTGAGTTCACTCGATCCTCATTTTCAGACGTATCTCGAATTGCTCTCCTGCACCGCCTACAGCCAGTCGAGATATATCGTGTGTAGATGGGTAGCCAGATAGATACATAGATACATAGGTGAGAATACAAACTAAACTCATGAGTTTTAAAAATCATTGAACAATAAGTAGTAGCTATGATTTCCAGGTGCACCAACAGCATTCCCAAAGAAGATGTTGTATTCCCAGACTGCTCTACTGTGATTCGAGGTGCTCCCAGACTTGTCTCCGGCTCGCCCAGACTCTTCGCTGGCTCTCCCATGTTTGCCGCCGGCGCTCCCAGGTGCTCCCATGCTTGTTGTCAGCGCTCCTAGTTACTCTGAAGGTCGGCAGAATATCCTTCCAAGAGTCTGATACTTTCCCGAAATTGACACATCTAAGTTTACACTCCACATTCTCTTAGACACTCCTGGAGACTTCCACTGACTAAAATACATTTTGCTGGTGTGCTGAGAACTGTGAGACTGGTTGGGAGTGGGAGAGAGTCGATCTTCAGATGATCCAGTATTCCGTGTATGCTCTACTCAGTGTAAACTTATACTCATGGCATGGAGAGATAGCAAAGGACGACTTAACTTGATGTTCTTAAGTAATGGTAGAGTTGAGAACGAGAAAGCAAGAAATGTGAGGAAATGTGAGAAATCATTATGAAAAACTGGGACTTCAGAGAATTTCATGTGCAAGTCAATTTACCATCTCCGATATGGCAGATACAAGTTCTGATCGGGCCTGTAATAACACCAATCCGACATCTTCTAAACCCAATCAGGCAAGTCATACTTCGGATTTCTTATATCCACTCCTATCCTCCATATCGTTCTTATCTTCTTCCCTCATCTCTCTCTTTATCATCCCCAACTCTACCATCATCACAGAATACAAAGTTAAGTTATTCCTTTGTATCTCTCCATGTCAGAAGCATGAGTTAACTCTAAGTACAGCATACACCGAGTACAGCATACACTGAATACAGCATCCACCAAAGATTGTTTGTCTTCTCTTCATTCTTACAATTGCAAGTTGACCCCTAAAAGTAGCTTCAGCGTCCGGCATCCCTCCCTACAACATTGACCGCCACCAGCTAGCTCTCCAGGAGAACTGAAAGATAAAGTCACCTTCTCACATTCACATGAATGTGTGCTAACCAATTGCTAAATAGCATTTTGTTGGCACCCAGCGCACCACCCATGAACCTCCTCGAAGTTCTCCTGCAGTCTCACTCGATGATGGCCTCCAAGTGCATGTCCAATCTTGCTCGATCATGGCCTTGGAGTGCATCCCTAAATTCAGTAGATCATGGCCTCCAAACTGACTCGATTGCCGCCTCCAACTTGGCACAATTGTGGCCTCCCAAATGCATCTCCAAACTTGCTCAATCATGGCCTCCAAGTGCATCTCTCAGTTCACTTGATTGCAGCCCCCAAGTCTATCTCCAAACCTGCTCGATTACGGCTTTCAAGTGCATCTCTGAGTTTGCTCAATCTCAGCCTGCAAGTGCATGTCCAAACTTACTCAATCACGTCCTCCAAGTGCATCTTCGAACTTGCTTAATCAATGCCTCCAAGTGCATCTCTGACTTCACTCAATCATCATCTTCAGGTTCACCTCGAATTGCTCTCAAGCACCGTCTGTACTGCAGCAAAAAACATTTCCGTCTGGGCAGAATAGGTGCCTCATAGTGGACAAGCTGCATCAGAGCCATCACCGACACCCCGGTGGTGGATTGCTCTTCACCCAGCAACATTACCACGCGTCAGATTGCATATTGCCCTCCAATCGCAGTCTCACCATTTCTTCTCGCTCTGTCGGTTTCCTATTTTCAACTAATAGTCTGGTATTGTGGCCAACTGTAACCATACATTGGAATGGGTTTATTGGGTACGAATTGGGATTGCAATGCAATGGGTGATGCTGCAAAAATCTGTCCTCGTGTTCCTTTGATATGCGCGCAAAAAGCAATTCTCTCTAAACTAATGATACTCATCATTCCAAGTCGCCAGATCTATACAGCTATTGACAATCCATCACTCGTTCCTTCCATCTCCAGCGTTACTACTAGTAGCTCTCTCTGGAATTACATGCGCACAGCTGACGATGTTTCCCACGCTGAAAACTTGCAAAGCAACAAGTGCCATGCTTTTCTCACTTGTACAAATTGCAAGACAGGATCCAAGTTACCTGACTTTTCAGGTATTGTGGCAACTGCCAGGGCTAACCAGTACTCATCGAAAGCTCCATCCGTGTTTAGAAGCTTCATTTCGAATAGTCGTTGCACTTGCCACAGGAGATGCCAATGCTATGGGCCATAACAGCTCTCCGGGCATTTCTCTACCCACACCCAGTCGTTCCGTCAATCCCCTCCGTGCCAGCTCTGAATTCCTGTGCATCAACACATCTGAGATATGCGTTCACCTTCTAATCCCTGAACTTGAACCTTAACACCAGGGTATATAGAGAGCTCCATTGCATGCAGTTGTGCATCCAATATATACATCTACTTACGACTCTTATGCTTGATAAACTCCTACGTGCCGCTGGATATTGCCACATGGTGCATTGCATTATGTGTGTTGTCCAGTAATGCTCTGAAGTCTTTGATCCTAGTGTCAGGATGCTTTCCATCAGGGCAGTTTTGCAGTCCAATGAATTCGTGCTTCACATATGACTGGGAGCTCAGGGGGGCAGCCAGATCAGCACCAGAAGGGAGGACTTCGCAGGTGACAGCACTGTTCTCCCGGCTCTGAGCAAGGACTTGGAGATTGAGCTCTCTGATTTCGAAGTAGAGAACGCGACACTGAAAGGTGCTTACTTCTGGTTGGTAGTTGAGATTGTGACTGGAGGCGTTCCAACCATCCTTGAGGTTCATTTAATATGCTTGTTAATGCCTCTCAGCAGAATACTGTTTCAAGGTTCCGTATCGATGAATCTGTTCTACCCAATGAGACATCAAGTGGATCTTTGGAAAGTTGCAGTCAGCATCTAACTCCTTGGAAACATCTATCTTATGGCTGATATCATCCCGCCAGGTAATCATTTCGCGCCGCTTCTTGGATGCCATCCAAGTTTTGGCATTTGTATCCTTGTCTACCTTTTGCATCTTGACGAGTTCCGTTCTCGGGGCATTGGCTTTGTCCTTCGCCTTTTGGCTGGATCACATCAGGAAGAAAACATCTTTGAAGCTGTCAAAACAACGCAAGGCGTCCTCCATGTAGCTCAATGTTGCATCATTGAGAGATTTATATCAAGCATACATATACAATTCTAACAATGTCCATGTGTACTCAATTGCGCAAATCCATATGGGACGCTGTGTGGGGCTTCCGCCTCATAGAGACTGGGTTACAACTCCAAGCAGTTACTGGCTCATTTGCTTTATCTTCTTCCCATTTGATTGAGAAACTTCCTCATATGACTTATTTTTTGGTGTGAGGTCGTGGTCAGCAGGCATGGATAACCAGATTGCATTGTACTTGTCAAGCTATTCGTGTGTCTTCATGAAGTGCAAAATTTACTTCTAGAGGTGGTCAAGCATGCCGATCTGAATTGAATGAAGGAGGTCAGGCTTTTGGAGCTCGCTTACCATACAGGGAACATGTCGAAACACATTGAATTCTCTGGGAACCTGGCGTGACGAGGGTTCTGCATCGGCTGCCTTGGTGTTGACATCGCCGATCATTCTATATAGGTTGTGATCCTGCTGCAGGTGTTCCTTGTCAAGAGGGACATAATCTCCAACTTCAGTGTTTGGACAATTACACCAAAATCAGACATGCCACTTGAGATGATGTAGGTTGCTATACTCTGGGCAATCTGCAAGCAATACTGCTAAAACCGGTTTGCACCACCTGATGTTGCCATCTGCACAGAGAACGTTGTGATACCCGCTCTTCGCGTGAGGATTCGGTTTATAGGTGAAAGGCTGGAGTACCCGCCGGTGTAATTCGTTCAGCACCTCTCGGTTTGTTTGCCGCTGCTCATCCAGCCGCTTTTGAGTAATATTGTGATTCTTGATTTGAATCAGCAAGAGAGCGACCATTACGATGCTGTGCTTGGAGGGCATCTGGCAGATCTTTGAAGATAGATAGCCAATTGTCATATATAGAGGCCACTCTTTCTTGTCGCGAGCAAAATTCAAGAGATGTTTTCCGTCGGACATGAAGATCAATGGAATCAGTGTATCCCCCACTCTGAGCGTTGACTTAATGTCGATTAGCGCATTATTATCCTTGAGTATCTCTCCTGACCTGTGTCTCCCACCACCAGTCTGCAGTGTGCATTTCGGTATAGGGGCGCTTCGGTGGCATATTGCTGTTAAAGCAACGCTGAGGGGCGTAAATGAGATGCTCAGTGTAGGCTGGCTGCCGCAGCAACCTTCTTATGCTTTTGATGATATCTCAACTCCGGTAATTAATAGGCCATTGGTGATCGTCATTCCATCTCATATCCTCGAGAGTGTGTAGTTCCCACTCCCTGAGAGACTGATGATGTGGCATGCTAGCCACGAGCTTCTGGATGCCATCCCAGTTTTTGAAGTTTGGGAAACGCAGAGCAGTGTTTTCTTCCTTCATCATGTTGTTATAGTAAGTCTTCATGCCCTGCTTCTTGATCCCACACTGGACATATTTGTACTCTTCACACCTCGCAAACGGATAGTAGGGATTGTTTTGTAGGTTCGTCCCAAGGCAACCTTGAGCTTTGCGTTTCCATAGCTCAGCAATGTAATCACTCAGCGGAGTGCCGGCGCCTTGGTATATTCCCGTTTCCGGCAGGGGAGGTGGTCGTGGTGGTTGAGACTCCGAGTCTGTGATTTTTTCAATATGTATGAGGTAGGGACCGGCATCCAAGTCTTCAACCGAATCTTTGTTAGCGTTGAATTCACAACGCTGAGTGGGTTCAATATGTTGGGGTCTGCTGCGAATAGTCAGATTCTTCTGGTGTTCAACTTGAAGGTGATTGGGATGGTGTAATTTGTTATGTTTCAGTTACCAGCAGTCTGAGGTGAACTTCTTTCGGCATGATAATTCGGGGCAATGGAAAGGAGTCTTCCCTGGCATTGTCCACAACACGCGAGGAGTGGAGTATACAGTGTAGAAATGGATGAAAGTTGGTGCTGGGCCTGAGCAGCCTGGTGTATAAGCTTACCATACTTCCAGCTAACTTGAGAGATTTATTGAGTCTCAATACCATTACAAGGAGGTTTCTTTCATGCCAGGAGTTGCAAAAACCCTGCATGCACAATGTTCCATAATGCTATGAATAAAATAAAGCCAATACAAAACCCATATATAAAAGAAACCCTGAGGGATACAAAAACCTCGTGACACATATAATTTTCAATGCCTGAGATAAATTGATTACAACAAAGGAAACGAACAAGACAAGAACCCAACCATACTACAAATGCACCAACCATAGCCTCCTCTCCAACGCAAGGACTGGTTCATACTGTGCCTACCAAGCAATCTGAGCGTGCCTCAGGCAGAGGGACATCGGTGAGAGTGATGTCGGAGAGAGGGACATCAGGGAGACTGTCGCCACCTGCCGATTCGCCAAGTAGCTGTTGATCCACATCCACATCTGAGGTGTTTCCAGCTGCCTCGGCTTCTCGCAGAGTGGGCACCACTTGGCGAGGTTTTTGCGGCGTCACAAGCCCCAAATCCCCCGGCCCACTCAGAGGATGTGTCCCCGGAGTCCTTGTTGGTTGGCGAGGCTTCGGGGTTTGTGACTGTGGGGCAGGCACCGGAGGTTGTGGCCATTGGGTATGCTCGTGCATCTCCAGGTCTTGCTCAGGTAGCACGATTAACTGATCGTCTACCATGGTATCTACATCATCAGCTGATGTATTGACCATCTCTCCCTGGCCAATCGTCCAAGGTTCTTTGCCATCATCCTCATCCTCATCCTCCTCCTCATCCTCATCCTCCTCCTCATCCTCATTCTCCTCCTCATCCTCCTCCTCCTCCTCATCCTCATCCTCCTCCTCATCCTCATCCTCCTCCTCCTCATCCTCATCCTCCTCCTCATCCTCATCCTCCTCCTTATCCTCATCCTCCTCCTCATCCTCAACCTCCTCCTCCTCCTCATCCTCCTCCTCATCCTCATTCTCCTCCTCATCCTCCTCCTCCTCCTCATCCTCATCCTCCTCCTCCTCATCCTCATCCTCCTCCTCATCCTCATCCTCCTCCTTATCCTCATCCTCCTCCTCATCCTCAACCTCCTCCTCCTCCTCATCCTCCTCCTCATCCTCATCCTCCTCCTCATCCTCATCCTCCTCCTCATCCTCATCCTCCTCCTCCTCATCTTCTTCCTCTTCATTTTCCACATCATCATTGTCACCTTCCCTTGTCATATTCACATCGCCGTCCAAATCAATGCCATCCGGTGCGTCCACATCATCCTCCATGTGCATATCGACATCAGCATCATGTTCTGGGTCATATTGGCCGTCCGACTCATCAGTAGAGTCGGTATCGTCAGATGAGGAAATTGATATGGCGGGGGATTCTTCCGGCTCTTAATATACCTGCTCTAGTTAGCCCTCATTGTCCGAGTCTGCCTCATACATTTCCTTCTGCAACTGCAAAGCAACGGCATGAGAGATATCATCTCCCCATGGGGTTAGTTTAACAATATCTTTCCGTTTACCATTTCCGTTCCCCTTTCCATTCCCTTTCTCGTTCTCATCCTCGATTGACTTCCTTCTCCCCATCCCATCCTTTGTTCCCTTCACTTTCCCGGTCCCATTTTCACAACCCTGTGTGTCTTCCTCAACCTTGCCATTGTCATTGTCATTGCCATCGCCAGGGTGGCTCCTTCTACCACTCGGCGCGCCGGGATCTGCCCTTTTCTCATCATCATTGTCCTCATCGATTATCTCATCCCAATTCAGTGGTCTGACGGCAAGGAAGTCATCTTGCTTCTACTGCCGGCAGCTTAGTGGCTCAATCTTTGCCCTGAGATCATCGCTACCATACCAAGAGCAACACTCGCTGGTGCGTTTGATCTTCCCCAGCTGGTCTTCGGCCAATTCGAGCGATTGACTTTATCCCTGAATGCCCAGGGGTTATCCCACCTTCAATTATTCATTTGGTTGCTGCTTTTGTGAAACATTTGCCGCATATATAAGCGGAAGACTGCCCACCACTCCAGAAAAGGCGAACACCTGCCCCTGCAGTGCAGCCACATCCGCTGGAATTGTGAAAAGTGGCCAGTCATGACTGGATCAAGAAAGATTTTATCATAAAAGAGGTCCCATGCCCTCCCAACCTTGACGATGCAAACAGTGTATATCTGTATGAGTTGACCGATGTGTTATGGGATGAATCCCTGTATACAGTTGCAATCCAACGACAAGCGTCGATTTATAACCGATGGCAGCATTTTTGCCCTAGCAGTTGCCTTCCCTTTCCTTTGGGGCTTCCCTTTGGTGCCATCACTGCAAGTTGAAAATGAATCTACATCTGAGGCGTTATCATTATGATAGAGTTGAATGTAGCGAAAGGAAGCCCGGAGGGAACCTACAAAGTTGTGTAGGTTATTGGGTCTGTTTTGGAATAAAAGGCATTGTTTTGTGCAAGTAATGTGATGTCAAGATTGTTCAGAATAGTAGCGGTGTGTTCAATGCGGAAGGAAAAGAGAATGGAGGTATATGCAGGAAGAAGGGATATATATACTCAAGTTCTTGCGATTTCTTTGTTTAACTTTTGAGATATGAAAGTTTTGATTTATATCCTGCGTTTTGTTGGTTAATGAACACAAAACTGCCCAGTGTTCATCTTGCACAACCACCAGGAACATCATGAATGAGAAGCTTTGAGACGAGACTAAGTACTTGCAGTGAGGAACGTTTTCGATGCCAGGCGTTGCTTTGGCATCGCATACCACTTTTACCGCTCAGACCTCGTGCATCTCGGAGCAAACTGAGTAGTTCTCAGATTGTCACAACTGTGCAACCATCCAACACAGCTACCAACACGGCTATCTGTGGAAATAGCACACGCAACTGATGTCATAGGATTGAGAATACGTCATTGTTCCATTTGCGATGCTTTTGGCTTTGCCAAAGAGGGATTTCCACTGGGAAGCTGAACATATACACAATTGATGGTTCGAAGTATTTTGCCAAAAACGAGTGCAATATTATGATAATCGCGCCAAGATGGCATGACCATCCTTCAAGCAGTGAAAATAGACCTTCAGACGTTGCTGTAACAGTGAGTATCAATGCTGAGTTTAATCTGAGTTTAATCTGATGGCACTTAACCCCATAATTGAATGCATTTCAAGGGATCTTATCCCCAAGTATTGCCACGGTTTAGAGTCTAGCGTGGTCTACACTGCGCCTTCCATTTTTGTCAAATCCCTCCCTTGTCGCTCAAATAGTAGTCTACCTCGCCGGCCGTTGCATATGCATGCAGAGGAAATTATTCCTACATTCATAACATCGAACATCTATATCAGACTATAACATCCCAAAGCCCTCACCGTGACATGACTCCGGTCTTACAAACTGTTCTGAGTGTTGCATATCGTCAGAATCAACAACAGCATGGGCCTTCGGGGAGTTCGCAACGTCTCTCTGCTAAGAGACGTATTTCCATACTGGCTGGCGAGACGAATCCCTCTCAAGAAGGGGGATCCGTAGCCTCTACAAACCAAGGTCAGAACTCCACCCCCTCATCTTCGTAGAACAATTCTCGTGTTGCAGCTATCACTCAAGGCATAACTTCCACCCCATCCGCTACACAGCGACGGTCAATAAATACTCCAGCCACCAGGCCGGGTACAACCAGTGGTAGCACACCAGCACCCGGAGGAACCTCACAGACAAACTCAACACTTCGCATTGTATCCAGCCCCGCATCCGACATTGCTACCAGTCCCACTCCTCTCAGTGGTCTCGAAAACATGCCTACCCCCATCTCTAATCCAGAAGCCCGTGCAATTATTACAAATCCACTGCAAATGCAAGCTACAAAAAGAAATCAGAGACAGAGGCAGTGGCTATTGCAACCACAAGGCGGTGTCTACCCCTCAATCAATGGTCGCGGGCAGTCGCAGCATCCATCGATTTGGTCCCACATACATGATGCGTCTTGTATTTTCAACAGGCAGACACCTGAAGCTCTACCTGTGGAACAGACGGCCGTTTATGAGTGCAAGCGACTTGGAGACGGTAAGTTATGCAATGTGACGCATTGCGAAAGCATTAGCTGAAGCCCTACACTGGCAGATAATAGAGATGTACTGGAACACTGCTATGCAGCAAAACAACATTTGGTCCATAGCATTTGAGGCACGCACAAAGGAGATCTTGAAAGAGGTATGCTAAAGCAACGGCCCATGTTGGATAATACACGCTCAAACCAGTACTAGGTTCGAGCACAAGTCGATAAGGTTAAATCCCATTTTATTCAATCAGCAAGGGACAACATTGCCAAGCTTTATGATCTCCACTGCTTTGAATCCAACACAGAGTATTTGGAATTCATTGATTCCTTTGTGGCTGACCATCAGTATGTTTTTCCTGTAGCAGAGCGTGTGGAAGGTGGTGTATGTGGCCCAAATCAAACGCAGAGAGAGTCGAAAGCTGCTAACAAATGGCCAGTGTCCACTATACATCCTGGCGGAAGCAATCCCACAGTTTATCTACATCACATTTTATCATCGGGTGAAGAACCATGGTAAATATTCTGATGGATTATATAATTGCATCATTGACGACGAGGATGGTCATATACCCTCGCCACTGATCATGTTCACCTGCATCGCATTGCACCATGCTTTCCTGAAGTGGCAAAGGAACCAATGTATTCATCTGAAAACTTCCAAGTCAAAGCAGAAAGCGGACAGGCCTGATCACTCGAACTACTTCAACTACAAGAATGACAGTGGTAAGAACACATCCTGCTGCACTGCAACCGGTCGCAAGTTATTAATGTCGCTTGGTGTTGCAAATATGGATACATTCAGGATAAATACCTCCAACACACTACCGGAGAGCTACCAACAGAGGGTGTATAAAAACACTCTTGCTAAAGTCAAGCATCAGATCCAACAGGCAGAGAACCTAACACCTGCCGTGGTCATTAGGGTGGAAGCAGTGTGTGTTGACAATGCTAATCTTCTTGACTATTTGACCTCCGAAGTGGCGCTTGAGGAGCCTGAGATTGGAAGCACTAACCCAAACATCCTGATAGACAACAATTGCATTGATGACGAACTGCATTTCAGAATACCAGGGGGCAGTGCGAATTGCGAAGATGGAGGTGATGAAAGTGACGAGCGCAATGTCATCCCCACTGCCAGCGGACAATGACTGGCCGCAACTGAACTCGAGAGGTTTCACCAGAAATCCAGTGCTATCGACGGGTATGAGGACGAGGATGGGGACAAAGCCGATGTGGATCACAAGGAAGAAGCATCGCAAGCTGATGATGGATCAACGCAGAATGTGGAAGACTGAGGGCATAGTAGGTTTAACCTGGGAACCAGTGATGTCAATGGATATGAGGGCGAGGATGGCAATGATGCGGATGCACATGAGGAGGAAGAAGCATCGCCAGCCGATGATGCATCAACACAGAATGGGGAGGAGTGAGGGCATAGTACTAGAGAATGTAAAGATTAGACAGTATATTTCAGACCAGTAAAATACGATAATTGCAAACCAAATGCAACGGAAAGCGATGTGTCCAAAACGAAGACTGTATCGTAATAAGTGAGAACATCTCAAAGCTAAACATATATAGGGAGAGTGTGGCATCCAATATATAGCAATAGCAGAGAGGTAAAATGTGGCACTGGACTAGTATTAGCAATGGCTCCTGTCTGTCACTTCGGGTCCGGGTCTGGGTCGAAACCAAACCTTTACGAAATTGGCAGTCCGGGTTGTCATTGAATCTGAACAGCCAACTCGGGAACAGTTCGATGGTAAACTCCCAACCTGTCTGAATTGGGTGGGTTGTCAGCGGGTTGTCCAGTGGGTCCATCTATAGATTCATATAAGGCTCTTGTTTTTGCAGTTTGTTAATAGTATCTTATCAAAATCTTGTTTTCAACAACCAATAATATGTTTTTGCATGCTTTGTAGCTTGCAAGATCGATTAATTTGGAATAGGTGTTTTACCTTTGATCCAGTGTATTTTTGCTTATCAGGACGGTCAATAAATCCGTTATGAACGCGAAGATCTGCGCGATGCCTTGATTACCAAATATGCAACAACTAAAACTGGTGACACTCCATTGACACTCATTTTCAGGATGCGGCAGGGAGCATTTCGCTTTTGTTTTTGCCAGTAAAGGGTGCCAATATTGAATAAATGGATGTCTGCAACCAATCGGAACATAAATTACCCACAATGCGAAGCTAAAAATTGTTGATGCTCCGTTGACACTCATTTTCAGGATGCGGCAGAGAGCATGCCGCTGTTGTTTATGCCAGTAAAGGCTGCCAATATCTGATAAATGGATGTCTGCAACCAATCGGAACATAAATTACCCAAGATGTGAAGCTAAATATTGTTGATGCTCTGTTGACAGTCATTCTCAGAATGGGTGGTGACCGTGTTGCTGTCTCTTTTCCCTATAGAAGCGGCCAATATATCGGTTATGCATAACAGCAACCAAATCACTGTTTAATTACTGTACTTACAAAACTACAAATCCTTGATACTCCGTTGACGTTCATTTTAATGTATTGTCCATTCAACATCTGCTGCCATCAATAATAGTTTTCATCCTGATTTGAACATGTTGGTAGTCTTTCTGGCCGATTTAGACTTCGCCCTGTGGCAAAGCCGAGCGCAGTAACATTCTTGCACTGTTCACTCTCACACCACTAAAATCTATATATCTTGCCAAAAGCTTCATTGCGTCTGCTGTACATCTGTTTATCAACCAATATTCACAAGCTACTGCTCACCATTCGCCCATAATATATCGCTAACTAAAACTGTTGGTCAAGATACATAAAGAAGCTGGTGAAACATTGACACATTCTGTCCAACTTTTTCTTCACACCCGTATTCCTCCTCGTTTCGATTGCATTGACAGTCACCAACACCTTTTCAGCCTGTCTCTTGGATTTCTGTGTAGGCCGAATCAATCCAGGAACATTTGGTGTGGCGCTCACATCCCGCTGCTCTGGGCATTCCAGATCCTCGATGCCGTTGCCTTGCTCAATATCAGAGTCAATATCTGCCGCTCAACCGTCTTTGGTGTGATTTGGATTATCCAAGTCACCATTCCAGTCAAGCCAATCTTCGTTGTACGAAATGCTTTCAGGTGTGCTATCCTCATCACTTTTGACTACATGATGGTTGATTCTTCGGATTCAGGGGACATTTAATATTTGAGTTCGTCCTCCAGTGATGTCCTTTGCAGACAAAGCTGGTGGCAACGGAGATCTTTCTGACAATTTAAATGCAGCCGCACCATCTGGTTGAAAGAGTGACCAGGATGCTTTGACAACCTCTTCCGTGTCCAAAATGTATCCAATGGCGGTCATCTACTTGTTTTGAACACGAGATCCCTTCTGGGTAGCACATAGGTTTTAGCTGCCCAGCCACATCTCCAAAAAGTCGTGAACCTTGGCCATTCTGTGCAATTTCCTTTCCTCCACCTCTTCCTTCATTTCCGAGTCGTTTTCTGTGTTTGTGGTATCTAATTCTGGGTAAGCGCCTGCCAAAATCCCGTTATTGGCTCGAGCAAACTGCCTTACAACAACTTTTTCGCAAAAGTTCTCGTCTCAGGTTTTTGACTACCTCCAGCCAATAACATCCTGGTCAAGGGAAAAACTGGCCTCCACTCTGACACCATCTGGTATGATAGAGAATATGTCGCGCGCCACATTGGAGAGATCAGCGTACTTTGAGTGCGTTTCCTCCTGTTGACACCACTAGTCGGTTATATCCGGTATCCAAAATGTACTGCTAATCTCCATTAGATCGGAGTGGTAATTATTGAGATTTGGATTCATTTGCCCCCAGTTCTTTGGTGCTTCAGGTGGTGAATTCAAATAGGGCCTGGTTGCGGTCAATGAGTGTGCTGCGCGATCGCTTCGTCCGGGTGTTGTCTCAGCCACAATGTTAGGTGTCAGGTATTCTTCATCATCGCTGGACAAATCATATGGATCAATGGATGATTGACCGGATCCTGGAGCCGATGAGGAGGGGACGAGATTGGTACTCGGAATGCGTTCAGGTTTAATAACTGGCACCCGTCGCTGTTTGGCACTGTATGCATTCTCCACACACTGCAGAAAGGCCTCTTGGTATTGGGTAGTATAGGATGTCTCATCCTCAGGATCAATATCCATTCCCTTCTCCCACTTCCTAAACAATCGCAACTTCTGGAAAGGATCGAGGATATGTGCTGAAATGAGAAGAATACCTGTTGATGGAGTCACTTTGGCGTAATATTTGGACAGCTTCTGTCGAGCTAACTTCACAGCGAAGAACAAGTCTTCCTTCCACTGAGTCTTCTTCGTAGCCAAAGCTCACATTACGCCATCCATGTGATCGAATATGTCGTTGTATACTGTGATAACGTGATACAATGTAACTGTATGCCTCTTTGACATCCACAGGGTACAATATCAGAATGGCCTCAATACTTCCATGACATAGTTGACAATGGTCCATTTGTCCTGTGCTGTGAAGAGTGGCCAGTAATAACTGTATTTTGGATTTTGGAGCCACTCTTGGGTGAATTCTCGTAATCGGTAGGCTCGCTCAAGCAACTCTAGTGTCATGTTCCAACGTGTCTTCACATCCATAATCGGTAGTACTGTGATGCAGACTTTGGCTTTTTGACAGTCAATGAACTAGTTTCGACAACCAGGTGTTAGCATAATCAATACAGCAAGCATTTTCGGTTATATGAAGATCAGTTTCAGGACTTTCAAAATATCTTGAAGTACGTACTTTCTCAATTATCTTTGCTAAACCTGGTCTCATGGCTGACACCTTATTGATTCTAGCATTGCCCTCTTTTCGAAGTCTTTGACTCTTCCCATTATTTATGCTTTCATTCTCTCCAAATTGCTGATCGTGCTCATGGGCTTTCCAAGACTTGGTGTGGCGTTTTACACCCAGACTGCTCATGAATGCACCTAAAGCCAGCTGTATGATGTGCGCCACACATGGTATGTGGTTCCTCAATGCAGGCCACTCGATTCCGGAGTCCTCAAGTGTTGATTACAGCTCGCGTGTCATCGAGTAATTGGAGGAAGCATTATCTGTCATAATTCCAAGCAAACAGCCATTGGTAAGCTTGAATCAATCAAGAATGTCCTTCAAATGCATAGCTAGCCTTGCTCCAGTATGTTGCGCCTTGCCCTATCATGGTGAAGTAGCTTTCGAAACAGAAAAACAACAGGCGATGAATCTCGCCGAAAGCGAATTGTACTTCATGCAATGCCCAATTACGATCCATATAGTACACAATGACCAACATCATGGCGAGTTTGGTACTTGATGTCCATCCGTCCAAAGCTAAACTAACTTTATTTCATGACGGCAATTGCTTCTTAATTGCATCCACGGACAGTGCATATTCCCTCCAGCAAATATTACGAAGGGTCATAGCAGACGCCAGCACAAGCTCACTGCGCAATGGTTTGTATGACTGTCGTAGCTCGAGATTTGATATAGCATTCCAGGGAATATGAGCCAAAACAAATCCTAACATCTGGTAGCGATTCCACATGTCTTGGTGAAATTCGGAAGTTTCAAAGTCCTTAGCTGCCAGTTTCGAATGGTTTGTCTGTCATTTCAATCAATATGGATTAATTGGAATGTCAGATATGAATTTCCTCTGCAAATTTACTATTGTAATTCCACCACTTCCTTGCCTGTTCAGGAAAGCCAAAGCTGTTTCATCGACCGTTGAACTAGTCAATTTAGTAACTTCGAACTCTGTTAACTGATTTAACTTTGCAATGTGAACCTTTGCCAGGAAGTGTATCCCCATTGAGTTGGTCCCATGTTCTGATGAATGGCGAAGAACTTGATGACAAATGATACATATGATTCCAGGACTGCCGGGTTCCTCAAATCCGCAGTGCAAGTAAAATCGCCATGAAGATGCATATATCTGGAAATATTCCAAGTAATAGGACGTATTCAGCCCACATTTATTGAAGCCCACCAAGCATCGAAGATGATTTGTAAAGTAAGGTCACTGAAATCAGAAATACAGACACATTCATTTTTGGAAGACATAATATCCTCTAGCAATGATGTATTTAAAGATTTGGAATCCGACATGGTGGTAGAGATTGGAAAGCTGGGTGATCTGACTTGAGAGACTGCCGAAAATAACGTTATAGTAATGCAGAATGTCGGTTCTTCAATATTGACTCTAGACCTACATCCAAAAAAATCAGATCTGTAAGACGTTGCATGCATATTTGTGAAGTTGGATACAAGGACAGATTGCAAAGACTGACCATGTAAAATTCCATTTAGGAACAGCGTAATGCACTTCATTGCTGTGTAGCTTGCTGAGCCTCCACCAAAATTGTTAATGCTCCGTGGGAGCTCAATTGTCGGAGGCGGACGCAATATCGTCAGCAGCATTTTTGCAGATAAAGGCTGCCAATAGGTGAATTGTGGGTTAGCTGCGTTCCATTGCCCTTAGTGTATCCAAGATGCAGGATCAAAAATCGTTGATGCCCCGTTGACACTCCGTTGATGCTCTATTGACACTTATTGTAGGATATAGTATTGATGTTGTCGCAAGCATTTTTACCCGGAGAGGCTGCCGATAGTACAATTATTAATAAAAGTTATCGCACAGCCCCATTATATTTGAAGATGGAAGGACTAAAATTGTTGACGTTCCGGTGACGCTCATTTTTAAGGCATAGTTACGATGTCGTCGAAAGCATTTTTGCCTAAAAAGGCAGTCTATAGTTTGATTGTGGATTAATGTCGTGGTACAGCTCCTTGATTGTCTAAGATGCAAGGCCTCAAATTGCTGACGCTCCATTGACACTCATATTTAAGACATAGCAGCGATGTTGTAGCAGCAATGTTTACCTAGAAAGGTGGCCGATCGTTTGATTATGGGTTAATGTCAACGCACAGCCCTTGGATTTTCCAAGATGCAAGGCCATGAGTCATTGACGCTCCGTTGGCGCTCATTTTTAGGACATAGTAACATTGTTATCGCAACCATTTTGGTGTAGAAAGGCAGCCGATAGTTCGATTGTGAGTTAATATCACCACACAGCCCATAAGATTTTCCGATATCCAAGTCTAAAAATCTTTGATGCTCTGTTGACGCTCACATTAATCACATCAAAACAGCCTTTGTATACGCAATAATTGTACACAACGAATCATATACCCATTATTGACATCCAATATTGTGTTTGTAATTATTATCGTTTTCATCCAGGAGCTTTGTTAGCTCTCAATGTCTGATCAAACTCTATCCAGATTATCTGAGTGAGAGATGATGTGGCCCTATCACATTCCTGCCCTTTCGGCTAGCAATTTACGGCATGTAGATCATTTCACTAGTTTTTCGTAAATATAGCTCGACTTTCTTACCTTTCCTCATCCAGCTCCTTCTCCTCGGTTTCCATGACATACCATAAGCAATTTCAAATATCTCAACCATGCGCACCAGGTCTGTGTGGAGAGTTATGCAGTTGGATACATGGGTGAATGCAGCATGACGGTCGTCATTCAGCCAGATTCGTATTGAGCACTAACCACTCTTTCTATAACTCGTATGACATCACTCACTTAAATTTTGTGTGTCTATTTCGTCACTAATATAGCATTTGCTTTCTGACTTAACAGTAATTGGCAAACAGTAATTGCACGTGTTAGCCATCTCACAGTGTGTTTTGGTTTCTGGACCTTTCGTATGGTGCGTTCGACCCTTGCACATGCACAGACAAATTATCATGTCTCACAGTTTTGTCACTGAAATCAAGAAAAAGCTGACACGTAGGAAAATTGGTACACAAATTGCATTTCACAGAAATATGACATCAAAAATACAAATTTGACTCTTTATGGCTCCGCTGACGGAGGAGCCGTCACCATGTCTTCGTCCAAATCTGATATCTATATGGTGATTAACTGGAGAGGCTATATGCAGGGGTCAAAGCTTACGAGTTCAACAGGCTTCGCATTCTGACTCAGTGATACATCCCGCTCTGTGGCGGGCACAAGACAGGGTATACTTGGGTTCGACTGAGGTTTCCCAGAACATAGCCTCATATAACTACTTCCTGGTCGCGAAGTCCCTTGCGGCATTTGCAATATTCCGGGGACAATGTCAAGACACTCCATAAGCTCTCCAAATGTTGTCAGTACAGATGCCGCTGCATCATCATCTGTTTACGTTTGAACGACTGCCGGAACTGTTAATTCGGATGTGCCGTACTTCTTATCTCTTTTAAGGAAGTAGTCGGCTGCGTCCTCCCATCCTGGTTGGGTCAATTCTTCACGCTTCATCTGCTTCTGCCGAAACCTCTCCATGTGTTGCTGCACCGTTTTGGTGATTGTGCCCATCACCCAGCCAGGTTCGTCATCTTTGCTGAGCTGGCCCTGCTCTGTCTCTTTAATATCCTCATCTGTACCATCCTCCCCATCGTCGGAACTTGTGATATCGCTCAGACTGTCTCCAATTGCAACCTTCATCTTGTGAAATATTTTTTTGGGCTCTCTGGTCATCAATCCCGCGTTTTCAGCTGCCCCTGTATCTTCCTGCTCCTACCTAATTGCTGCCTCTGTGTCTTCAACTCGCTTTCTTGCCCCAGCGGTCTCTCTCTCAACATAATCCTCAATCAATTTCTCTTTCTCTTCATTGCTTAAGAAGTGTGTTTCTTGTCGTTTCTCGGCCCCAAGCTTCTTTTTGAATCGCATGCTACGCAATGCCCCAAGGGCTCAGACTCTGTCTGCTTCGAAGCTGCTCTTGCCTTCGTTCGCTTAATGATGTCGTTGGGTGCACCGCTTTGTCGATTTCCCATATTTGCCCGCCGGGAGTGGCGAAAAGTTCTTTTTCAAAGCGTTGACCATTGTAGTTTGCATTGACTTTGTTGTTGGGTGAGATGTTGGATGTTGCAAGTTGTGGACAATATGGAGACAAGCTGCATCTTTTATGTCAAGGTTGGTATGTTTACTCATCTTGAACAAAGCAAAATCTCCCTCTTGACTGTCAATAAATCAGGAATAGGTAAGCTTACCGTACAACATGACTTGATTGTTAGCATTAGTTTCATGTAATATCCTGGGGATTATTTGAGACAAACATCAGCAGAGGTCCTTTCCCTCGAACAATATCCTATTGATATCTGACAATTAGACGATTCCGGCTGTCGTACACTGCAATTTATCCCTGTTTACAAACAAACAACATTGGACAGACTTATTGCAAATCGCGGGGCAGTGGGAAACCCCTGCAACTTGCAGCCATACTCAGCAGGATTCATCTTGAGTATAACAATCATGTTGGCTGCTACTTATTCCATTCTGACATGAAGCTAACTATATAGTCCTTAGAGCTTCCCACTTCCTCTTGCTATCATCTTCCTCTCTTATTCCACACCAGCACAACATGGATACACAACTTCCTCTGCCAGGTGAGAGCAGATTGAATTCCGGCCGATTGGCGGGTGCTACATCCAATACAGGAATCCTTGGCACACAGCAAGAGCACAGACACAAGTTAGTTCACCGTGACGCTACCAATGCAGCCACCAAACATATGACCCAGGATGCACATTTAAAAATCGTCCATAAGACTGGAAGCCACAATAATAAGAAGCAGCATGCAGTTGGATGTGACTATATCCATATCGAGGTAAACGGCTGTCAATTAACCGTATAACATACAGCGGTTCGCCGTAGAGAGCTACATAACCAATTTATCGCTGTCCGTAACGGGAAACCTCCGTGGTCAACAATGGCATTTGTCGGCACAGTCGGCGAAATCGAACATCATGATGTTGTCAGCTCTGGGATTTTCAAGTATGAATGTCTTGATAAGCATCCCGTGAGTGGACGAAACAGGCTTTAATCACCTTAGAGGAGGCTACGGAAGCATATATCGTAGAGGTAATTACCGAATTTCATTGTTACAAGCAGCAACTAATGTCTTGTAGGTTTTCAACATGTCTGCTACTATGGAAAGGCAATGAGGTTGGGTACAGCTGGAACAGTCCGACATGCGCCTGGCATTGAATATGGCCAAAATGCCCAAAGAAGGCTTTTTTGCGTGCTGCAATAGAGGAAATGAGATATCTGATTAAGAAACCATGCGTCAAGGTCCGAGAAGAGAAGAAGCGGGGTGTTGAGTTTCCTGGGTATAAACAGGTGAAGGCTGCAATAGAAAGACACCTGGCTATGCTTTGTCAAAACCACACGTCCGGCTGCCTTCCTAGCCACAATGGCACTGCAAAGAATCTGCAGATATGCTGGAGACGCAAATGAACAGGTGCACCTCCACCCGCCCGACAAAGACAGCCGACTCCAGAGCAGATGCCACCTTGCTCCGGCACGCCACCCGCCCCAACCGGTAACACTTCCAGAGCTCAATGTTCCCAAATCGTCAATTTGCCGGCCAGTTATACTTATTCACATACAGCTCTTTCTGGTGTGGAATTTTTTGATCGTGATGTATCTGCCCAGGATAGCCAGCATGATACAGATTTTGATCCAGATATGCTGACTGATGAAGGAACATCCACTGGTTAGTACACTATCTGTTGTGTGGTAATGTAGCTAACATCCATTTTGAAGACCAGAGTAGCCTATTGAGCGATCCTACAAGTGATGATGAGCATTGATCGAAAGACATGGGATTTTGGAAATTATTATTTTATATATCTATGTATTATCAAAGAACAATATAGTGATCAAGAAGAAAGTAAATGAAAATGTTGGAAAGGCTGCCAAAACAATGTGAACGATGAACTATGCCGAATTAAACGATTGCATATTGTGGATACAGCAGTGGCAAAATGAGCGTCAAAGGAGCGTCAACAATTTTAGGTCATATAAGTCTGGTAATTGAAAATTGATTCGCTTGTGGTTATACATAATCGAAGTATTGGCCGCCTTTATAGGCAAGATTATAATTACACGCTCCCTACCTTATCTTGAAAATGAACGTCAACAGAGCGTCATTGATTTTTGATGATGCGTCGTGGGTAATCACATCACCGATAGGTTGCAGTCAGTCATAAAGCTATGTTTGGCTGCCTTTATAGGCAAAACAGATTGCAATACCCTCTCTGCCCCATCTTGAAAATGAGCGTCAACAGAGTGTCAACGATTTTTGGTCATGCATCCTGGGAAATCACACTGCTGATAGGTTGCAGGCAGTCATAAAGGAAATTTTGGCCGCCTTCATAGGCAAAACAGATTGCAATACCCTCCCTGCCCCATCATGAAAATGAGCATCAACGGAGCCTCAACGATTGTTGGTCGTGTATCATGGGTAATCTGGGGGGCGACAGATTGTACATTGTCAAAAACTGATTATTGGCTGCCTTTATAGGCAAAACTGAAAGTGAAACGCTCCCTGCCCCATCTTCAAAATGAGCGTCAACAGAGTGTCAACGCTTGTTGGCCTTCCATCATGGTTAATCACAGTGCGATGTGGCTGTGATGGCCTATATACATCATTTTTACTGTTTTTATACACTAAAAGGCTCAAGAATACTTAGTGGTAGCTCTGTAAATGAAATACGTTGTTACTGTCCCGGAAGATGTGGCGGGAATATCCCATACATATCTGCCTATAAAGGCTGCCATATCCTTCTTGATGAATGCTTGTGATCAAGCGCCACTCATATTACTGAAGATGCAAGACCAAAAATCGTGGATGCTCAGTTGAGACTCGTTTTCAGGGTGTGGTAGGGCGCGTGAGTATGCTCGTTTCGCACATCGAGGCGGCCAATATGTCGAAAATAAACCGTGATGTAGCAATATCACTATTTTAGTATTAACAGTAGAATATCTGAATGCGCCCATAAATGTGAAACCCGAAACGCAGAACCAGAGATTGGAACCGACCGGTCTAGCCAAACCTGGCAAAACCCACGGGTTGACGGGTACGAGTCCAGGTCTGGCCCTCCATGAGTCAATGTGTCGGGTTTTAGACGGGTCTGGAACCGAACGGACCCGTGTTTGCGGTCCACACCCAGATAGCTGGTGGGTTACCCGAACCCATTGCTAACACTACACTTGGCCGGAGCAAGACATAAACATCATCAGGTGTTGTGCAAACAGCGGCAGCATAACTGCAGCCCCTGCAAAGAGTGTAACACACATGTGATTCTAATGGTGCGTATACGTCACCACATTCCAGACGCAAAGTAATGGAGGTATGTATGCAATGCGATCCGTCACCTGGGCAATTGAAACCATGTAATTCTCCATCAGAGGGTACGAGGTTCCGTCAGAGATATCAGAGCCGTCCGGAACACCCGGGTGTTTCTGACGGAAACTACTGTTGTTCCTGATGCAGCCAGTCAAGATATTCTATGTGTAGATGAGTAGCGATATGAATACATAGATACACAGATACAAGGATAAGTAGATACATCGATGAGACTACACACTGAATACATGAGTTGTAAAAATCGTTCAATGATAAGTAGTAGCTATGATTTGCAGGCGCACCAGCAGCATTTCCAAAGAAGATGTTGTTTTTCCCAGACTGCTCTACTGTAATTAATGGTGCTCCTAGACTTGTCGCTGATATTCCCAGGTTTGTTGTTTGCGCTCTCAGGCTTATTGCGGGTGCTTCCAAAGTTCTCTACAGCACTCCAAGGTGTTCCCAAACTTATCACAATCACTTCCATGGTACTCCTGTACATGTCGTCAAAGATCCGAGGTACTGCGTAGGCCGGCCAGAAAGCCCTCCTAGAGTCTGATACTCTTCTGATATTGACGCATCTATGTTTACCCTCCACATCCTCCCAGACACTGCTGGAGGCTCCCAGTGGCTAAAATACATTTTGCTGATTTCATCACATTCCCATGGTTTCGAGGTACCTGATCAATAAATATATTCTCAGTACCCGGCGTACATCACATCAACCACCTCCAGATCAACCATCTCCAAGTACTCATCCAATGTCGCTTGATCATAGTCTGCAAGTGCAACTCCAAAGTCACTTGATTACAGCCTTCAAATGCATCTCCAAACTCACTCGATCACAGCCTCCAAGTGCATCTCTAAGTTCACTCGATCTCTGCCTGCAAGTACATCTCCAAACTTGCTCGATAATAGCCTTTGAGTGTATCTCTGAGTTTACTCATTCATCTTCAGGTGCAGCTCAAATTGCTGTCAAAAACTTCCTGCAGCCAGTTCAGATACACCATACGTAGATGGGCTGCTATATAGATATATAGACATATAGACAAGAATACAAACTTAATACATGAGTTTTAAAAATTGTAGATCAATAAGTACCAATGATTTCCAGGCGCACCAGTAGCATTCCCAAAAATAATGATGTTTTTCCCAGACTGCTCTACAGTGATTCAATGTGCTCCCAAGCTTGTGGTCAGCACTCTCAGGCTTGTGGTTGGCGTTCCCAGGCTTGTGGTTAGTGCTCTCAGGCTTGTGGTAGACACACCCAGACTTGTCATCAGTAGTCCCAGGTATCTCGCTGGTGCTCCCATCTGCTCCCAGGTGCACCTGACGGCCACTGCATTGGTCCAGTGAACTCTAGGATTTGACCACCCTGGAATTCCGGTTCGACAACTCTCAAACATTTCCAGAGGCTCCCAGTGATCAAAAGACATTTTGCTGAGGTATCTCGAGATGCCATGGAGGTCCAATATTGACAATACCTTATGTCATCTGCAATGAACCATTGGAGTATGAGTAAAGAGCTGTTTCCGCAGCAACAGGGAATAAGGTTTCTTGCCAATACGAAGTAACCACTGAGAATGTAGAACTTGCGACCATCACTGATCCACAGACAATACACATCCTGTTTGCACTTGGCTTAACTGCTGACATGGATCCATTGAGATGAATATCGGGTAATGGAGGTATGAGTAACAGGTGAACAAATCCTGAAGGTAGATCCAACATGGGAATGTAAGTGATATTTTGTGATACTGGATCGAGAATCTATATTCAGATCCTCAAGTGATTCTATATGATTCTAGAGATATACCTGTAATACCAAAGCCCTAACAAATGGAGAGATAGAGAGAGATGACATAACTTTGTGTTTGGCGATGATGGTAGAGTTGTGGATGGGAAAGAGAGATGGGAGATGAAGATGGGAACATTATGAAGAATATGAGTGGATATGAGAAATCAGAGATATGACTTGCCTGATCGATTTGAGAAGACATGGTATAGATGTAATTACTTGCTGGATCAGAAGTCGTATCAGCCGTATCAGAAATGGTAATTGACTTGGATGGGAAATTCTCTTAAGTCCCTGTTTTTCACGATAGTTTCCCATCTCTTTTGATTTTCTCTCTTTCTCATCCTCAACTCTACCATGACCTAATAACCCCAAGTTTAGTTGTCCCTCTCTATTTCTGCATACCATGATCAAGTAGTAATACTGAGTATAGTGTAAAACTACAATAGCATAAACCAAGTACAGCACGCACAGTGAACTGCAAACACCGAGTACTATATCCATTCCAAGATCAAATGTCTCCCACTCCCAGCCCGTCTCATCAGCAAAATGTATTTTAGTCTCTGGAAGACTCCAGGAGTGTCTGAGAGAATGTGGAGTGTAAACATAGATGCGTCAATTTCAGGAGAGTATCAGACCCTAGGAGGGCATTCCTGCCAGCTTTCAGAGTAACTGGGATCTCTGATGACTGGTACAGGAGTACCATGGGAGGGATTGTGAGAGGATTGGGAACACCTCAGAGCACCAGAGAGAACTTTCGGTGTACCTGGGAGCCCCGGCGACAAGTCTGGGAGCACCTCGAATCACAGTGGAACAGTTTGGGAAAAACAACATCTTTGGGAATGCTGCTGGTGCACCTGGAAATTATAGCTACTACTTATCATTCAACAATTATTAAAACTCATGTATTCAGTTTGTAATCTTATCTATGTATCTATATAGCTACCTATCTACACACAGTATATCTAGACTGGCTGAAGGAGGTGCATGTGAGCAATTTGAGGTGCACCTGAAAACGATGATCGAGTGAACTCCGAGATACACTCCGAGCCCGTGATTGAGGGCGTTTGGAGATGCACTTGGAGGCGATAATCGAGCGAATTTGGAGATACACTAGCAGGCAGTGATCAAGTGACCTTAGTGATGCACTCCGAGATCGTGATCGAGTGAGTTTGGAGATACACTTGGAGGCCCCAATCATGCAAACTTGGAGGCCAGAATCACGTGAGTTTGGAGTTACCCTTGAAGGCCCTGATCAACTGAACTTAGGAATGAACTCCGGGATAATGATCGAGCGAGTTTCGGAATGCATTTGAAGGCCATGATTCTGCTAACTTGGAGGCCGTAATCGAGCGAATTTGAAGATGCACTTGGAGGCTGTGATCGAGCAAGTTTGGAGATGCACTTGGAGGCCGTAATCAAGCAAGTTTCGAGATGCACTTGGAGGCCGTCATCAAGCGAAACTGGAGATACACTTGGAGGCCGTGATCGAGCGAGTTTGGAGATGCACTTGAAGGCCATGATCAAGCAAGATTAGATGAGTACTTGGAGGCGGTTGATGGACGGCGCGCCAGGTGCTGAGACTTCATTCATCAGTTAGTTAACTCGCAACCATGGGAATATAACAATGTGACTTTACCTTTGAGCATTCATGGAGAGCTGGCTTATGGCGTTGGATTGTGTAGGGAGTATGCCGGAAGATGAAGCTACATCCAGGGGTCAACTCCTAATCATGAGTCTGAAGGGAACACAAACAATCTTGGGTGGATACTGTACTTAGAGTATGCTGTACTCGGTGTCAACTCATGATCATGCCATGGAGAGATGGGGAGGGATGACTTAACTTTGTGTTCTGCGATGATAGTTGAATTGTGGACGAGAAAGGGAGAGATGGGGGATGAAGATGAGAATGATGTGGAGAATATGAGCGGATATGGGAAATCAGGGGTACGACTTGCCTGATTGGGTTGGGAAGACCTCGTATCGGTGGAATTACACGCCAGATTGGAACTTGTACCTACCGTATCGGGGATGGTAAATTGACTCGTATACGAAATTCTCTTAAGTCCTAGTTCCTTATGATGATTTCCCCCATCTCCTCTCATCACACTCTTTCTCATCCTCAACTCAACCATCACCTAAGAACACAAAGTTAAGTCATTGCTCTCTATCTGTCCATGTCATGATCAAGAGTTAACACCGAGTACAGCATACACCACATACTGCATCATCCCATGATTGACTGTCTCCCGCTCCCAGCCAGTCTCTCATCTCTCGGCAGACCATGTTGTACTCAATTCTCTACATTCCCACAATTACAAGTTCACCAATGAATAGAGTCTCAGCTCCGGTCGCGCCTCCCTCCCGAACTACCACCTCCAGATTGACTACCTACAAGTACTCCTCCAATCTCGATCGATGATGGACTCCAAGCATTTCTCGAAACTCGCTTGATCACGGCCACAATGTGTATCTTCAAATACGCTCGATTATCGCCTCCAAGTGCATCTCCAAACTCGCTCGATCACCGCCTCCAAGTGTATCTCTAAACCTGCTCAATTATGGCCTCCAAGTTCGCACGATCACATCCTCCAAGTGCATTTCAAAACTTGCACGAATACGGCCTCAATGTTCGCACGATCCACGGTCTCCATGTGTATCTCCAAACTCGCTTGATCACGGCCTCCAAGTGTCACTCAAATACAGCATCCAAGTGTATCTATAAACTCGCACAATTACTGCCTCCAAGTTCACACAATGACGGCCTCCAAGTCCATCTCCAAACTCGCTCCATCACAGCCTCCAAGTACATCTTAAGAAGCGGCAGCAGGTGTACGGAAATACAGGGGTAATGGAGGTGGATAGACTGACGGGGAGTATATATTCGGCAAACCCCGGAGTAGATAGACATCATCTCATTTACATCTCATCTTATCATACAATGAAATTATACACTCTATCTTTCCCAACTTTTCGTCTCACTGGCTCTGTCCATGATGTCATGATCCAGGCAATTGCGTGGATCCTCAACGCCGGGTAGTATCATATCTTCTCACCCGATTCCTACGCTTCTCGAACCAGAACCACTTTTACTCATGAATTACATTTGGATGTCGCAAGAGGTGTGGCGGAGTGTTGGTGAGCTCTTTACCTTCTATAGCTCCATCGTTTCACCACAACTGCCTCCAAGTGGTGCATCTCTAAGTTGTCTCAATGGGCGTGTCCAGATGCTCCTTTGATTATGCTCGACAGCCATCTGCGGCCAGATTGACAGTATGTATATATATATAGAGACTTAAATAATGCATGCCATATTATGATGTAGCGAATCTTGTGACTGTAAAAAAGACGAATATGATAAGACAAAATGCCTTCTGGTTGTGTAAGAACTACCACTCTGAGAACACGGCACCAAGTGTCCCTCAATGCTGCGCAGCGATCTCGACTGCTCTCGAAGTTCTCCTGCAGAGCTGCGCAGCGGTCTCAGCTGCTCGTGAAGTCTCCCGCAGATCTTTGCAGAGGTCTCAGGGGCTCCAAAATTTGACTATTCTATATGTCAAATCTTGTAGCATTCTGAATACACCTCCATAACTGCAGGTGCTTTCAGAAACACCTGAGAATGCTCTTGCAGAGTCTGAGAGCACATTGCTTAGCTCCAGGGGGGTCTGGGAGCATCTCGAAGTACTTAGAAGCACTGGTGAGGTTGCCCGGAGTGTCTGGCAGGATTGCGTGTTGCTTCCAGACCAATTCACATTTTACTGATGCTCTGACATCTCAATAAACCATATTGTACTTAATTTTGTACATTCCCATAATTATGAATTAACTAATAAATAGAGTTTCAGGTTGTATTGCACCACCTTCCCGATCCACTGCCTGCCATTTGACGGCCTGCAGATTCACTGCGTACAGGTTGATCGCCTGCACATTGACCGCCTGCAGATTGTCCGCCTGCAGATTGTCCGCCTGCAGATTGTCCACCTGCAGATTGTCCGCCGGCACATTGTCCACCTGCAGATTGTCCGCCTGCAGATTGTCCGCCTGCAGAGTGTCCACCTGCAAATTGTCCGCCTGCAGATTGACAGCCTCTAGGTACTCCCACAATCTTGATTGATTGTGGCCTCCAAATACGTCTCCAAACTCGCTTGTTCACTGCGCCCAAGTGCATTTCCAAACTTGCCTGATTATAGCCTTGAAGTGTATCTCTGAGTTCACTCCATCTTGGCCTCCAAGTACATCTCCAAACTCACTGTAATATGGAATCCAAATTTGCACAATTATGACCTCGAAAGTCACTTGATTACCGGCTCGAGATGCATCCCTGAGGTCACTCCGTCTTGGCCAGGAAGTAAAGCTCCAACTTACTTGCAAGATTATTGCCTCCAAATACATCTTGAAGTGCACAAGATCACCGTGTCGGGAAATGACAACGCTCTCATGGCATCTGATGAGATTTGCTAAAATAGAGCAGTTCTGGCTTGGAGAGTGTAGGATGAGGGTCCGAAGATATGAAGGGGTACCCAGTCATATGGAACCACACAAATCACATGAATCTATGAAAGCTTGGCAAGAGTGTATAAGACCAAGAGCTGGGAAAGATAGATAGTGTATTTCATATAATGCGATCATATCTATCTACCCCAGGATCTCCTAAATATATACTACCTATTACTCAGTCTATTTCTGTTATTCCAGCATCTCCATATACTCTGTTGCATAGTCTGTCTCTATTATCGCTATATTTCCATACACCCCCCTTCAGCTCCCCCTTGCTAAACAGAATGTTAGTGGTAGTTAGAAACTGATTTTCCTGCTACAATGGCCACCATGTGCATTTCTAAGTTCTTTCAATTGGTATCTCCAGGTGCTTCTTCAATTATGTTGAAAGTATCATCTGCAGCCAGATTGACTATATGTGTATATATAGAAAGACTTAGATAGATAATGCCTGTTATACTATGATGTAGCAAATCTTCTAACTAACAAAGACAATTATAATAGACAAAATACCTTGTGGTTATGGAATCTGAAGATCCAGTGCTGTGAGAGTATGGTACCAAGTCTCCCACAGAGCTGCGCCAGAGGTCTCAGCTGCTCTTACAGTGTTCCACAGATCTGCGCAGAGGTCTCAGCTGCTCCACTATTTGAATGTCATCTAAGTCAAATCTTGGAGCATCCTGAATGCATCTCCATAAATACAGGTGCTTTCAGGAGCACCTGAGAATACTCTTACAGAGTCTGAGAGCACATTTACTTGGCTCCAGGGGGACTTGGGAGTATCTGAAAGTACTTAGAGGTACTGGTAAGGTCAACTGGAGTGCCTGAGAGGTTTTCCTGTGGCATGCAAACCAATGTATATTTTGCTGATATGGTATTATGGTCTGACAACTCCCAAACACTCCCAGGGTCTCCCTGTGACAAAAATACATTTTGCTGATGCATCTATAAGATTAAAATTATCAGTTCAGCAGAAAATGATTGTAGAGCTAAAAGTAATTCCCAAAAGTGACAACTCCATTACTGAATAACTGCTGTGTATTATTTTATATGACTGTGAAGGTACAGAGTTTTTAGTTTGTACAGCATTGTACAAGAATCTCCAAAATGCTAATTGTGAGAAAACTTAACATCTCCTACCAGACTAGTTACTGTGGCATGAGAATTTCAACTGAGGATAGTGTGTCAAATCTGCCCGAATGATTTGTGTGAGTGATAGTGACAGGATAGTCATAAGTTTGAGAGGTTACCATGAGCCAACAAATATCCTCACATCAACATGATATTTCAGTCACCCTCATGTGAGGCTAATAGATGTCTACCGGCCTCACATGAGCCTCACCTGAAACGGAGGACCACCACTAAAGTATTATCGAAATCAACCATGGCGAGAACGTTTTCAGCTAGCACATTTCTTCTTGAAGAACAAAACCACAGCCGAAAGAGAGGAGGTCATTACAAGTCATTCAGGATTTCATAGAACTTATTTTTGGAATTCTATGGTATCTTCCTAGGTTTAGTATGTAATTCTGACATCCCTTCAAATCTTAACATCGCATGATTGCCCAGATGGTTTTGCTTTTCGGGTGCGCTGGTGTGGGTACTGGGGTTTTTGGAGGGGCTTTTCTTCACGTCAAAGGCCCAGACGTAGAACAAGAGCTCAACAGTAGCATGCTAAGTTATATTTAAAGCAAAGTACAGTATTGAAAATAAAGCCAAATAATTGATCTAATCCTTGTTGCATCAAATTCCGAGTGGTTTATCCAGGGCGCTCTGCATTTACCAGAATCCGTCACTCAATTCTCCGGTGTTCGTTCAATCGCCCGCTCACCCTCCGAACTCCTTTCTGTAGTGAAATGGTTTAGGTATTCTCATCGCTTTTTTTGCATCGCAGTTTTCATCCGACCCTTTCCGCTCCTTTGATAGACGCATTAGTTTGTAGTCGCTGTCGTCCCTCGCCGTGAAACCGAAAGCCGTACTCGAACGTGTGTGGCGCTAGGTCTCAATCGCGTCTCGCATCGTCTTCCCCCCTTACTCCTCCATCAGCTTGTTCTTCGCTGCGTGCGGATTCTCGCCGTTCGAAGCATTTCACACTATTATTTCGATAGCCATCTAGAGCGACTTGGCCCTCAGGAACGTCGTGTAGCGTGCGACGGTTCAGCTCTTCACACTCATTCGTTCGTGCAGTCGCTTCGAGCGCATGATTAAAAATGGCCTCCAATTCTACCGGTACGTAGTGGTATATTCCTTTGAGGTATTTGCGTGAATCTGAAAGCCGTCTGTAGCTCCAACCGATCCACCTGCGGAAACTACACCTCCACGAACAATAATACCATCTTCCCAGCCTAGCCCAAACACCACTCCGATCACCACCCCGACCACCACCCCGACTACCGCCCCGCGCACCACTCCCACAACCACCCCACCGACTACACCAGGCACTGATGTCACGAGCAAGAGTACCATTCTCGTGGTTACTCAATCCAAGAGCGGGAGTGTAGTTACTGTCATAAGCACTTCGGTCCTCTCGACGATTCCGGATGCGCAACCGACGACAACACCTGGCCAGGCCGCACTTACGTCAAGTAGCGCATCTGCAACTCCTAATGCTTCTAATTCGGCAAGCAGCGACAATGGATCGAATAGCGGAATGAACGGAACGGCCAAGGTCGTAATCGCTGTAGTTGTGCCAATTATTGGGGTTGCATTAATTGCGATTGCGTTATTATTTTTCTGGAAGAAGCGTCGGAGGGATAAAGAGAATACAGAAAAGAGTAGAAAGGAGGTCGAAGAGTACGGCTACAATCCCAATTCTTCTCCGACCGGAATGCTGGGTGGAGGCGGGACGAGTAGCAATGGCGAAGATGGCACGTACGACATGGTTGAGGACTCGGTTGGTTATCGTGGCTGGGGATCAACGAATGGAGGTAGAAAGGTGTCAAATCTGAGCTCGAGTGTAGGAACATCTCAACCATTATCGCCCGTTGGGTTGGCTTTCATAGAAGGGAATTACCAGGAGAACGGAAATGGATACGGTGGAGTGCCAACGTCTCCAGGCGCGGCCCCAAGTATGGATGGCAATATGTCGAATGCGCCACTGATTACTACGCCTCCTGGCAACCGGCCAGGAACTGCGGACTCGAACGTGGTTGTTGCAATGACGGGCACTCTGCCTTCTGGAAACACTGGGGGAATCCATCGTGGGATCTCAAACGCTTCGTCTAATTACTCTACCATGACCCATTCCGATCAATCCGATAATGGGATACCACCGGCGCATTATGATGTGCAGCACTATGGGGTCGACGGCGGGTACGACGACGGTCACAATTATTCAGGGCCCTACCAGCAGTATCCGGAAGCCGCCTATGGATCTCCTCCTGTCATCAGGGAGGTTCAGGCGAGGCGAAATACCCAAATAGAGACGCCCACAAACACACATTTTCCTCAACAAGGCAACAGTGGAATCGCACAAAATTTCTAGTCTCGAGTTCTAGCATGTTGTATATTGTTTTTTTTTTCTCGGGAAAAGGGAGGGATGGTGAAAGACGGGGGCAGTGATATCAGGTGTTTTTGTGATTTGTGATTTGTCTCAGCTGCTAGTTTGTGCTTTCCTTTGTGTACCCTTGGACTTTTATATTGCCCTGATCTTTGCCGTAGGTTCTCGACGAAACCTGTTATGGCTTTATTTCTTTTAGCTTCATTCGTTGACATAGTCCTCTGTCATCACTCATTTGGGCAGCAGGGCAGATACTTCTGTAATTTTCTTCATTTGTGGTTACCCTTGCATGATTGTATTGTTGAATTGTGAGTATTGTTGAATTGTGACTTTTCGAGAACTTCGGTGGATGTCCTGGTTTAACATTTTGATGGATCATCTTTGCGCGGCAAGGGCCGGATGTAATAAGGGCACCGAGTGCACGTGTAATGGAAGCAAAAACCCAATCTCTGTGCCTGTGATGCTGAAAAGAAAGGTATAGGTTCCTGGGCCCCTCGGTCCTGTGAGTGAGAAGTCGTGACACAAAGGGCGAGAAAAATAAGTCGCCCTGCGCTCTTGTACTCCTCCAACTGTCGTCTGCGCGGATCTGGAGGGTTTGAGTCCGTCAGACAGGTTGTAGGTGAATGTATAAAGCCACTACCGTAGAGCCGTAGAGAGCTGAGTGCCACAGACGAATTGACAGTGGACTTGGTATTATATGTAACTTCAGCACGTGGCTGTGGGATTGGTTATCATTTGACGTCGACCCTACTTTAGAAACTACTTTTATACACTCTATCGCAACCTCCTCACCCATCATATTGAACAGCAGGCCAGTCTGAGCTAGATGCTCACCCCGCAACTGCCCCACCTACCTAAAGTATTATAATTCTATTCTCCTGGTACTTTCTTACATCGACAAATTCCAAGTCTCCAAGTCCCGTCACTTTCGCTCTTCCCGGCAAAATAAGAGTCTTTCGTTTGCTTTCATCTTCAATTGGCCTCTGAGCTACCCTACTATTACACACCTTCAGCAGCAACCGGTTTCGCTAGACCTTCGAACGTGCGGCTCTAATATCCTCTGACACATTAATCGTTGCCCAGCTGCGCTTGTGGATATTGTGCGGTAACGGTCCTCGAACAAGAGGATGTATGGTGTCCATCCCTCTTCCTTGTTCATCCAGGATCATAGAAGCTCAGGCAGAAGTCTAGGAAGTTCGGAAAAACGATCGCAAAGCGGCAATTGGATGTCCCTGACTATGCCGCCAGCTTTGTCAACTATAAGGGCCTCAAGAAGGTCGGAACCTAGGCAGTTTCCTCGAGAACTAGGACGTGGTGTTGACACCAACCTTTAGCTCATCAAATCACTGGTAGCTGGTGGTACGGGTGTACAATTGCCATCTAACAGCCATGGGGGAGCAGCACCACGGGCGTCGACCGATCCACAGGCCACATTACAAGCCAACAAGGCGACATTTTTCTTCAGACTAGTTAGTTCACCGAAGAAGCCGGTGCAACATAACTTCTGACAGTTCAAACAGGAAAGAGAACTGGAGAAAGTGAATGCCTTCTATCTACAAAAAGAAGCTGAGGCAGGTGACCTACCACGCTTGGGTTGTAAGATTTCTGACAGTATCTTAAGCTCAAATTGCGGTTAAAAACGCTCGTCGATAAAAAGAAGGTTATCCAATCCCGAGGTGGGAAGAGTTCTAAAGTATCAACTACCTACATTACACTACGAGAGGGATTTCAACAGTTCGAACATGACCTTAGTAAGTTGCAGCAGTTCGTGGAGATTAATGCTACTGCTTTCTCCAAGATCTTGAAAAAGGTGATCATACATCGAGCGTGGCGGCAATGCTTGACTGACTAATAGTACGCAGTGGGACAAATCCTCAAAGGTACGACAACCGTAGATTCTAGAAATCTGTTGGGTTAGCTTCTTACGTCGTGTACTCCTAGTCACGAACCAAGGAACTCTACATCTCCAGGGCAGTAGAAGTTCAGCCATGTTTCAACCGCGAAGTCATATCAGAACTTTCCGACCAGGCCACGACAAGTCTGCTAGAGCTTGAGGCTTGGGCCGAAGGAGAGAATATCGAATTTACTCAAAAAACGACAGAGAGCAGCCGGCGTGACATCGCAACGGGTGAAGATGACAAAGATGCGGATATCCGCAATGCCGTCCTTTCGGATAATACGACAGTTCTCAAGGAATGGATAAACCAATTGAGGGGACCGGGGGCGTCTGACAAGGCACGCGAGAAGGCTACAGCAGTCTTTCTTGCATCGATTGGTGAGGGTTCAGAACCATCTCTCCAGGTCCTAGGAGACTCAGGTCTCGTAAATTTCCACGCCGAGGACGAGATCAATGAGAGAAACTGTCTCCATGAAGCTGTCATTGCCGGCAAGTTTAGTGTGTTGAGGGCTGGAGTGGAAAATGGGGTTGATGTGGCGCGACCGGATGTCTATGGGAGGATTCCTCTTCACTATGCGGCCATGCATGGCTTTGTTGACATGATTCAACCATTAATTTCCGTCAATCCCTCAACCATTGATGTAATGGATCATGATAACTATACCTCTCTCATACACGCCATTACACACGACCAGCGAGATTGTGTGCGTCAGCTCATTGCATCTAAAGCCCGAATTGACCCTCGGCATGAACAGGACTTCATTCCGCTAAATCTTGCCTGCCAGTACGGTTTTGAAGAAATTACGAGCATCCTTCTCGATAATGGCGCATCTATACTTCCCGACGCCGAAGGCCTCTTTCCGCAACATTTGGTTGCACGCTCTGGCCGCTCAGTACAACTTCTGCTGATATTACGCAAGTACGGCGCCAATGTTAACGAGCCCGATAAACTATTCCAATGGACGCCGATCTTCCACGCAGCGAGTGAAGGTCACCTCAACTGCGTCCAGGTCCTGCTAGATAGTGGCGCGCATGCAGACGTTTTAGATGAGAAGGGACTATCAGCAATGTACTATGCAGCGTGGGAAGGTCACATGGACTGTGTTCAGCTATTGTCTACCGCAGGACGAGGGCTTGGGGTTGCGGGTCCTGTATTGCATGGTCCATCGCCTCTTTCAATAGCGTCTACACCGTCAGGGATGGGTATGGCGATTGACTCAGATGGCATTCCTGATTTGTCGCTACCCCCTCCGATTCTTCCGCTCCGGAGGTATGGACACAATTTCCTGGAAAATAAAACTCTCGTTCAGTTGTCCTTCGAAGAATTGGGCGCAGAGGCAGTGCACTTTGACCAGGATAGCAAATATCCGGCAGCTAGACTCACAATTTCCTCGAAATCATCAGATTTAATACCTCGAAACCTCCTGTTGCCCCTCAACGAAGATTCCAGGTTTGTCTCCTTCCAGATTGATACTCTGGAGACATTTTCCATAGACTTCGACATCTACCCAACTTTTGGGTCGAAAGTCCTGGCCAGAACAATCGCTTTGGCTGATACATTCCGAATCAACAACGCGGGACACTGTGTATTGCCTCTTTTCGACACACGCCTGCGTGCCATTGGTCGAATTTCGTTCGAATTCCGGGTTATTAACCCGTTCCAAGGTGCTCCTTTAGAGATTACTCACTTTGCGACCTATTGGAAAGCTACAAGTCAGTTAGATCAACATTCGAGCGCACTAATAACCGGGTCCTCACTTGCTGGTGAGTACATACGACTACATATACAGTTGACAGGAGATTCGGTGCCGGTGTTGTATCCTCAAACGTCGATTTCGGTTTCCGGGCTAGATGTTCCAATTCGTAACATATCTTTTGCACAGTTCCAGGTGAATTCGAATCAACATCAAGAAGATGTATGGAAACAGTTGGTGGGCATGGTTACACTTTCACAGGCCTATAGTTTACTTGCCAAATCCTTCTTCAGTCTCGGAGAAGTCCTCTCCAGGTTGCCGCCGAGTGTTCACATCGATTTAAATATCATCCATCCAACTGGGAAAGGCCAGTCACAGAATGTAAATCATTTTGTTGACACTATCCTTGGTACTGTCTTCGACCATGCGAGGGCGTTGAAACAGAGTTCTCTGGACCTTACGAGATCAATCGTCTTCTCTTCGTCTGACATGAATGTATGCACTGCTTTGAACTGGAAACAGCCTAATTGTAAGTGCTCGGTGGTCTTCGCCGTTGGAGCTGACTCCTAACTTGATCAGATCCCGTGTTCTTCTCTAATGATACGGCTCAGAGCGCATTAGACGTCTTCGACGTACCGTTATCAGGCGTGAACAACGGTTGTTCGGTGAAAGATGCAGTGAGATTTGCTTCTGGCAACAATTTGATGGGTTTAATATGCCCATCTGGCCTGCTGGTAAACCCATTTTCTTGTCTGGTTCTGTGATATAAAAACTAACACCAATAGGATACGGTACCAGCTCTAGCGCAAAGTATTAAGGCTTCGGGCTTAGTTTTGGTGGCACAAGATTCTGAGCAGAGTGTTTCTTCATTGCTTACCGGCGTTGATGGGGTTCTAAGAAAAGACGGCGTCTTGAAATTCGAGGAGACAATTGATATGTAATTATGGTTGACTGGAATGAGGATGAATCAATCCGTGCTGTATGGAAGCAGAAATCTATAAGTAGAGGAGCTGCGATTATTTCAGGTTTACTTATTTTGACGATATCTTTTGATGTATTATATATTTAAGCACTGTAAATATGCAACTAAACAGCTATTATACAAGTAGAAAATATTTGCACATGGGCACTGTGTTTCTTTTGACTTCATTCCGATTTAGGAACCATCTGTGTACCATCTAGTAGGGTCAGTTTCTGGCCATCCTTAGTTTCTAGGTACCACTCCTCGGTCTCAAACTGTCCTCTCATCAGTATTCATGACACCTCCCGCCTTTGGTTCAATGTAACCTACCAGCCCCATCCTTGATTTTCTTGTACTCTTAAACCTTATTGTCCCCTCTCCTTTGGTTCCCTTAACAGCATAACTAATATCGATGTTCCCATGCAACTGATTAAGCTCGCCCCAGATTATCGGAAAATGATGTTTGAACTGTATTTCATCCCCCAGTAATGCTCTAGCTTGAGGATGTACACGGAGCGAGTAGAGGGTACTTGCAACTACCGATGACGACGACTTTTGGTAATTGAAGATTGCGAGGCAGGAGCCAGTTACAGTGACGAGAAAAACGGGGATGGTGAGAAGGTTGAAACGCCGCGTGGCTTTCACGTCTAGGGGTTTTCATATTAGCCGGGAAGTTGGGCCGGGTTTGTAGGAGGGGGTGCAACATACCTGGAAGGGCCCGGTCTGCTTGTCGTTCGATAAACGGGTTGCCGCCAGTCCGTGGGTGGACTGCGATGTTGCGGCGGAAAACGGGGCCCGAGGTCCGAAGGACTGGATGGAGGATACTGGGTCGAAGTAACATGGCTGATGATGGTGTATCTGGGTGCGTCGAGGGGGAGTGTAATTGGAGAGAGTGGGGGACGGTGTGACGTAGGTGAGACTAGGGTTAGGGTTGTGCTATGTGAGACAACTATAGCTTGGCATCATGAATGAAATTTGGAGTTGGGGTTCGAGGGTAAGCTCATGTCCTATCTCGCGACGAGAGCAATGGTATTTTATTGCAAGGAGGGGCTTCAAGTTCTACGGGTGGTAATGTCATGTCTGGTATCAATAATAGCCTCTGTATTTCAAAACACCAAAAACCCTCAGCAACCAACAACCACGTTTAGTTGAGGTCTTCTAGAAAACTGAATGCAATTCTCTAGTGTCGGTTTATACATACTCTTGCTCTCTGACCTAAAATTTGCGGTTATTAAGTAGCACTTCTAGCGGTTTCTGATAAGACTTGACAAGCGTTTCCCTACCTTTATCACGTAACTGTACAAATAGCAACCAAAACTCTATCTAATGAAGCAGAAACATACTCAGAAATGATATGGCATGAAGACTGGAGTTAATTTACCTTAAGATGAAGAATGCCAAAAAGAACAAAAATGGCTATCGGGTTTACAAATGGAGATCCAGTCGCAAATGACTTCACTTTTCCGCAACAACCCCCTAGATATGTGACATTATTAGCTTTTGCTAGTACTTTAAATACGGAACCACTGCCGGAGTCATAAAAATCAATCAGCAAGAAGTTGGGATATCGACCCCACATGGCTATGCATTGGTTTAGCATGCGCTCCAGACTTGCCAGTATTATCGAACAAATCTTACCGTAGCAATTGTTAGCCTGGAGTCCCAAGGAACCAAATCCTTCGACCCCGCTGATCCGGCTGATTTCGACTGTGTTGGGCGCCAAAGCAGGGGTTCCGTAAATCAAGAATTCAACATTCTTGGGCGAGTCAGCGAGGAACGGGAGGGGGGACAACAAGAGTACTAGGTTGTGGTTGGCCATATAGAGCTTCCTCTCCCCAGGAGTTTCATCCAGTGGTCACTCAATGTTGCATGGAAGCTCTGCATCTGTTTGGGAGAATGGTGTTTCCCACATATATGTGAATTCATCCAAAAGATAAGGAATCTTCTTTTCGTTGGCCTTGAAATCAACGAAGACCACAGCCCTCTTGCCTACAGTAGTTGGTATCTTCTGTAGTAAAGTCAAGTGATAGATTTACCCTTTAGTATCAAATCGGACAATGATGGTCACTCGTTGTAGGCTATTGTGTTCTCTGGAACATATGCCAATTTCGACAGCCCCGAATTCTCTAATGAAGCCTTGAAGTCGTCTATCTCAACGAAATCACCGTTACCTATTAAGATTGTAACAATGTCAAAGGGGTTATTGTCTAAGACAAGATTTAGCGGGAATTTAAAGACAGTCAATGAATGAGTGTATACGCATCTAATCGATAATAGTCTTTAGATAGGCTTCTACAGTTCCAGAATTTAATAAGTCACAACTCCTATGGCAATAGCATAAGGTATCGTTGATTTTATGGGTTTGTCCTTGAACTATTAAAGTCATTAGTAAATGAGCAATGGTGCAATAGAAGACGATCCATACGTATGCGAATTCTGCCGTTGAGCTGAGTTGTAACTTCTAGAGGCTGGTTCGACGCAGCATTGTTTTGCTGTACGAAGGGCGAGTTGTGTGCGCCAACATAAGTGATATTTCCATATGATCGATTGCAAAACTCAAAGGTATTGATTACATGACTGCGTATTCATGGGCAATGGTGCAGAGCTTGTTCGCTTGCAGTCAAGCTTATGATTTCAGTTTCATTTGAGGAGAGGGTCGCTGTGGGGCGAAATTCGGTGCTACTGTTGGTACATTTCAGAGATTAATGATGTTTCTGGTGATGTGTGCGCAGGAGTCTGTCCAAACGGCAGTGAAGCGGATGGGAATATGGGAATGTCGAAACATTATTAGGAACGGACTCATCCCACGAAACATTGTCATCAATATTCGTGTCTGTCCAGATACCCCAAACTATGCTGCAACGGAATAGAAGAGTATACGTAACAAACAGACATTGAAGTCTCACCATCTTGATGCCCCCAAACCACATGGTTGTTCGGGTTCGGAAGAGGATGTCATGTGCGAATTGAAAGAGGACGCTCGTTATAATACGGTTCGTAGATCAATCAAGCTTGGAATTAAACCTGTATAATTTTAGGTGCTTCTAGGCCTTCAAGAGAACTTTGAGAGACTAGAAGAGGTTTGTAGATGCCTACGCCACTAAGCTGATCTAGCGGGTGCCAACTCTCTAGCGGAATAATACTATAAGTAATTGCGTATGTTCTCGTACCGGGAAGAACCTGATTGTAAACAAAGCAGATCTATCTCCTTCATTCAAGCCCAGCATGATGGGGCACTAGTAGTACTGGTGGGTCTTGGGCTTGCCTAAGAGCAGTGGCGATGAGAATTATCATACCTAAGTACTGGATTGAGAAGGTCTATGGACTTTTCTGAAGATTTTGTCAGCTAGGTACTTGTAATTCTCGGAGGTGTAAATTTACTTCTACAATTGAGTACTCATGTGCGGCTTTCTCAACAACAGCAATAAACCTTTTTGCAATTCTAATTCTTATTCTATCGAAGAGAACCTTATTTTTGCCCACCTATAATTCCAGCGGCTCGGCCTTGTTTTTTTTTAAACTAAACATTTTAGAGCAAGGCACAGCCTGACTATCAGTACAGTTTTTTCTTTCGATAGCAATTTATATTTGAATGTGGCCGGCGAGCATATGGAAGCATCAAATCCATTAGAGAGAAACCGGAGTCACCTCCTATGCCTCGGGATACTTTGCCCAGCGAGACACAGGACGAAACATTACTAGTCGTCACTGCACAGTCCTGTACTCTAGTAGCCACCATTTTCCTTATTCTTGTCTTGCTGAGAAATACCTGTAATACTCATGTTCTTACCAGCATCTGTTTTCTCTCGACTCTCGATCGACGTATCACAGGTAGGAGGGAGTCGTTCCTACGGTGCCATTAGCTGACGTTCCTCACCACAGGTGATACCTCGAAGCTACCCCAATGCCATGCTGGTTAACTCGATTGCGCAAACACTAGGACTGCGAGGCTTCTACCAGGTTGGCCTTTGGAATTATTGCGAGGGATACGAATCAGAGGGTGTAACATTCTGTAAGACTCCGAAGTCGTTGTATTCCTTTGACCCAATGACGATATTACTGTTGCAACTGCTGGAGGGGGCTACAAGTAAGCTCTCCATATCAGCAATTAGCAATCAGTGTTCGCAACCGTCTTGTCCTTAATCGCTGACAGTAAACCGTTCTCATCGCTTTGCTGTTAACGTCACTGTCATAGACAGCAGCTCATGCCCGGCATCGCCGTCCTGCTTGCAAAAGACGACAATGGTGGCCAGCCAGGACTGCCGCAAACGCTGCTAGGAATAGACCCAAAACTAACTCATGGAACCAGTTGCAATCCCATCGTATATTACCGATGCTTTATCATATGCCAAAATGGCCAGTCACTGGATGTTCGCATGCTTTTTGTTGGAATTAGCTTTTTGTTTGTCAGCTTTGTGATAGGTGAGACTAATTTCTATTTTTATAGCTGGTGACCTTATCTAACGATTTCTCAGGCTGGTTTGGCACCTTCAATCGCCGAAATTCTTATGTAGTTGACGCAATATCGTTCATTGCAGGGCTGTTTACTAGTATCCACTGTTTTGTATGTGGTGTTTCGAGGGGTATATGAGAGCGCCCCGGAATTTAACATTCGCGCCTACCTAGGAAAGCGGATGTATGTTTTTGTGTGGCTGGCGGTAGGATTCGTAATATCTGCCTTGATTTTTAATGCGGGAAACTGTTGTCTAGGCCGTAAGAAATAGCTGTGTGTGTGTGGGGGGGGGGGGAGGGGGTTTAGGGGATTCGGCATATCCTATGGTATTGTCAACCACTGTTGAGGAGGATTATTGAAGGCAGGTAGACATCCGTTGGACGAATCAAACGGATTGACTTGTGGGTATCAAGTGAGTTAAGTAGATGTCGATCAGGGCGATTGATATTTAAATATACTGGAGTAGTACTTGATAGCAGGCCATGTAATTCTTCAGATAGTTACTTAAGCAGTAGGTCGGAAGTCCACAAGGCGAACATCAGCAAGACCGAGATATCACACCCAACATGGCTACTAACTGGCAGGAAAGTACTGAGTACCCGGTCTACCCGGTGTTCAATTATATCAGCATTCTCAAGAGCAACTGCGTCCAGTGAGGGGAGGTGTTGTGGTCGGGACTTGCTTTGCATTGCGTTGAGTACTTTGAGTACCAGGTGCTCAGCACTAGCTTCCCGCGACGTGATCGGTAGCAAGCGAAGGCTAACCACTGTGCTTAGTACTCGAAAGCATCTGGATCTGGACCCGTCTTGCCGCCCGTCTGCATGAGAAGTGGTTTTACAAGGTACAGCACGCCAGCTGCTGTTGCTGCTGCGAGTTATAGACATTAAGTACATGTCGCTTCGAGCGAAGCATCCGCTCTATATGTGCCATATTCTGCTCTGCTCTGCTGTGCAGAATGTGCCCTATCAACAAGACATCTTCCGTCCCCTTACCTGTCCTGAATCCATGGATGGAGAGGACGTGGTAAAAAATTAGATTGCCTACGCTTTTACAGCGGGATGTAAATACATCGTAAATAATCTATCCAAGCATCATGGGGGATGGTAGGAATGGAATAAAGTCCAAGCAACTTCTGAAAGAGGTACAGGGTGCAAACTTGATATTATCAACTCCAGCCTCGTCGAGTATAAATTCCCGCACAACGCGTCCCTCTCCAGCACTCTTCACCACTCGACTTGTTTACCAACAAGCATATTTCACCGCTCCCCTATCTTCCTTTTCACGCGCCCAAAATTCTTCCGCCCACTCCAAAACACAACTACTGCAAGAGGTATATCAATCACCATGTCTGCTGCTCCCGTTCTTCGCCGCTCGACACGCAATGCCGCCAAAAGAGAGTCGCCTGCCGTAACTACCACCGAAGAAACCGTACCTGCTGCTAAGAAAAAGCGCACAAACGAGAAAAAGCCAGCCGCCCCCAAGAAGGCCGCTGCCGCTGCAGCAAAGAGCGGCGACGAGACCACCCCAGCTGGAGGATTAAAAGATGGCGATGCCCTACCCGATGACCTCCCCGAGGTCCAGACACATGCCGGCGAAACCACTACTCTCTCTGCTCTCATTAAGGACTCTGAAAAGGGGATTGTGATTTTCGCCTATCCGAAAGGTATGTCGGCCCACAAACGCGTTGGATATATGTAAATAAGAGCACCAGCATTGACATTGATATTGCTACCGCAGCCTCCACTCCTGGTTGCACAACTCAAGCTTGCGCCTTCAGGGATTCTACGGCCGTTTTCAAGGACGCGGGATATGCCATCTTTGGCCTTTCCAGCGATTTGCCCGCTGCCAATGAGAAGTTCAAGTCCAAGCAGAACTTGGCCGATATCACTTTGCTCTGCGACCCGAAGTATGAGCTCCACGAGAGGCTGCAGATTAAGGGAGCCAAGGGCACTATACGTAGTGTTATTGTGATCAGCAAGAATGACAATGGAGCAGTGATCCTCAAGAAGTCGCCGGCTACTCCTGCACAGAGTGTCGAGATCGCCCAAAAGGCCATTGGAATCTCTGATACTAAAGCTAAGGAGGACTGAAGTTGTGCTGTAGGTGTCGCTTTTTTTTGTTTTCCATTCTGTTCTTGGATTGCGGAGCGTGCAAGTAATAGTATGTTTTTTTTGGAGCATGAGAACAAAGTTGCACAGCGGGCTGTGGTGGATTGTTAGGTATTTTTTTTCGATGAGGAGCTTTGCCACAATTCAACGAACCTGTAATGTACAACATAAACCGCTCTGCTTCAGAATACCTAGGTAGTGACATTACATGATGCAATTGGGAACATGCCTCCCATCGTGATTCAACCCCCCCTTCTATTAAGATCAGCTCTCTTGCTCCCTCATTTCCAATTGTGCCTTCAAGATCCTCGCCTCGTGTTCCATCTTTTCTAATAGCTTTTTGCTATCTAGTAACACCCCCACCGCACTTTGCAGTTGTTCGTACTTTTGTACGGTCCTAGCCGTCGGCATAGTCAATTTCTGCGCAATACCTAGTTGTGTGAGTGCCGTTGCGACTTTTGCAGCAGTTGCCCCCTTGACATTGGTCGAGATCAATGCGGATCGCAGTTTTACGCCAGAAGATAATTTCTCGTGCTGTGAAACGCCATAGTTCACTTCTTCTTCTTTTGTCAGCTTTCTAATTTGCCGCTTGGCTTCCTTTCCGTCTCGATCCTTTGAACTGCCTGCAACGCCCCCTCTGTCTGTAGAGTTTGCTGAGGTTGGAGTTTGCTGAGCTGCGTCACTACCGCCATTGGCCTGTCCCATTGCGATTGATTTTCTCTTCTTGTTCTTGTCGTTTGTGGAAAGCATCATGTCTCGGAGATGCGCAAGTCCTTGACTTCCGGTATATGATGCAATAGACCCACTTGTTCCTGGGTAAGTGAGGCGCTGGAATAGATCTCGCCGCTCCTCATACATTTTCTCCTGGTTACCAACAATCCTCTTGAGCTCCGTTAATAGCATCTCCTCTTCTCTAATCTGCTCATCGGTTTTGTTGAACTGGCGCTCTGCCATTGCTCTCCGCGTGACTTCACGGTCCTTCTCGAAATTTGTGAGTTTGAAGGCGATAGTCTCCTCCGGTGACATTTGACCCACTGGGGTCCGCAGTTCCATGAGGCCCCGGCAAACTGTGTAGTATCGGGCCTTTAAGTCCTCAAGGCTTCTCTTCTTATCGGGCCATTCATACCGGTCCCAGATGATGGGAAATCGTAGATCGTATTCGCGGCACATCGAGAGGAGGTAATTAGTCTCATCACGGGACCAGTCGTCATTCTTGAACCCTTCATATTCGTCGTTGGTGTACTCGGGGACATCCACTTTTACATCGAACTTGCTGAACTGGTAAGTGAGGTCGTCGGATGCGTCAGTCTTGCGTTCCCAATGGTAGAGGATGAGGTCGTCGTGTCGTGCTTCGTTCTTGAAGCCTTTCCACACCCTGAGTGCAGCCGTTAGCAAATGGATCATAAGGAAGGAGGAGTAGGGAGGGGATTTGCGTACCATGGATTGGCCTTTCCCATCCATTTTGGCTTCTCTTTAAACTTGTTCTCGACAATCGCTACTGGCGGTGGGTTCTCGCCTAACAACGCGAAAAGCTCTCGAGTGATACCATCTAATATCCAATAAGCACCACAAAATTACATCATGAAGAGCAAGAATGTACCTGGTCGTTTCTCAACTGTCTTCTGTTTCTTTGCCGGGGGTGGTCTTGGCATGCCTTCGATGGGACCAGATATATCCATGACATCACGGACATCTTGAAAGCCACTCATGATAGTAAGAAGTAGTGTGTATGAGATCGGGAGCTGCGGTGATGCGGGTAAGTGGGTGCAAAGGCGGTTTGGAGTGGGAGATAAATGGAAGCTGATGTGAGAGATGCTGCATAAAGCTATTAGGAATGGATGATGGAAACAAGTCGCGCTTGGTTGTCGTGGAAACAGAAACACCTTGGCGCACTTGGCGCCACCTTAACATCAAATACCTTATCGTACTGCCCTGTGCTCCCTTTCTGACACTGGCCTTCCGCTCAACTTCTTTATCAGTAATACAATAGATACAGTACCTGCTAGATATATATTACCTGAAGAATCATACTTACAACACAATGCCTGTCGAACCTTCTGCTGCCACAACATCACGACTGTCGCCTCCAGTTCGCGCAGGGCGCGAAACACCTGCTATGGCCGCCGCTCTACCTTCGATTGACTTCGGGTTCGAAACTCTCAAAGAGCGCATGTCACAGTTCACGAAGCGGTTTGATGCGTTTATCGAGAACGGTCGCAAGAGCATTTTGGAGGAGAAGAATGAGTTCGCGAAGAATATGGCTGAGGACAAGGGTGGGGAGAGATCAATGTGTAACATGGGGATGTTTCTGACAAGAGCCAGATCGTCAGCGAGGCCTTAAGACCGAGCTTGAGTACTACCAGGCCAAAGAGCTCGAAATCAAAGAGCAAGAAGCAAAGGAAAAGGAAGAGGTGGCAGAAGCCGAGAATGCCATCGCTGTCATGGAGCGCAAAAAAAGGATGAAGGATGATCACAAAGAGAACCTATTGGCGCAGATTGAGGAAACGAAGCAGGCGATTGAGAGAACACGCGCTAGTAAGCTTGTAGCTATTGCTATCGAATTGCGCGATAATCTAACGATGTTTAAGTCCGAGCTGCGGAACGTCAAGCACTTGTGTTACAGCAATCTAGGAACGCACCAGAGTTGGCGTTTTGGGAGGATCACCTAGGGATGAAGATTGAAGGAGCAGGAATTGCGGACCACTTGAAGATCACCTACACTCATCTTGTCGACCCGGATTGGGACAAGGAGTTTTGGTTTGTTGTGAGCATGATGTCAAGAGATTATGAAGGTATATACACCAACCTCGGACTGTCATTAGAATCTCACCAGCTGACCTTTGGGCAGTTACCAGATACCGACCAAACCTGGATCCTGACGAAGTCACTCGAGTGGTGGACAAGTTGAATGAAACGCGAGAGTTCTCGCCTTTCTTGAAGGATATGCGACAGCTCTTCAAGAAAGCTGCTGTTGGGGAGTGAACTGGATAATTACATAGTCGTATTTAGTATTATCCCTATAATACTTAAGTTATAGTGCATTGCCTCATGGTCACGCAATTGGCGCAGAATAGCAGAGGATTTGAGAAAGGTATTACGAGTTACCTACTGGTAGATGTCCTTCAATTGTACTAAGTACCATCTACTTCCTCAGAGATTTGCCCAGTGTACCTACTCTAGACTCTGGAGTGCATACTTATGTAATTAGTGGAGCAATAGCATTAACACTGCAGAGTGTAGATATGATGGCCTCAATAGCTCCACGTGTTCGATAGCTATCAAGATTCATCTTGTTTGTGTATTTGCTTTTCAGGGAACCAATTATGGATGAACACTCGCTTTCTGTCTCTCTTTCTGTCTTTCTCTCTCTCTTTCTCTCTCTTACTCTATCTCCTTCTCTCTCTCTCTCGTCTCCATCTGACTGTAGGCACTGACCTAGAAGGAGATGCGCTATTTCGTTGGTGTTCGTTGAAATCATGGGCGTTTCGTTTTGTGATCTAACCGGTGTCGGTGGGCGTCGCATCCGGCTGGCTCGGAATTCTATGCCCATATTTGGGTGCTTTCCTCCGACTCTGCTAAGTACTTCTTTGTGAATGTTCATACCAATTCTCTGCCTACAATCCCACGCCCACATCGATCCGTCACCTGTAGACATTGTAGTCTGTCACAACCTTCCCTTCAGTCCATCCACCTCAAAATTCGGTTCAACATCTAGATACACCCTATCGTCTGCAAGCTTCGGGACGTCCCACCAACACTGCCGAATTTAAACGATTTCGGTTGAACGCGACAGCTGCGGGGTGGAAAGGCGCCGGGAAGGAGACAGACGGCAATAGAAATCAGCGTTTGGGTGCTCCGAATTTATTTCTTTCGTCGAGGTTGATTTCCATGGAGTTACGGAGGTGACGATGAACTCTCTCAGTATACTCTCGTCCAGGGTCAACAAGGTCATTGGCAGTACCCCCTCACCTACCTCCCAGGAAGATACTTCTCCGAGTCCACGACATTCTAGTCACCACGGAACGATTCAACGTTATTCCAACGGCGACTCCTATTTTGAAAACAAAACGGTAGAAGAGGAGCAAGATGGCAGGTGTGTCGAGTATGACAGAGGGACGGAAGATGAGAACGAGGTGGCTGCATTACGTCAAAGGAGGGGGGGCGTGATCTCCGTCGGGGAGCGGATATACCTGACGTTCTTGGGGCCATGGGTTGGTGCCATAAAATGGATACTATCGACTATCGCGGCATCTACGAATTGGTTGGCGTCCTGTATGTACAATGACGACGGAGCCTTTTCGCCCCTGATGCCGCTCCGGAGGACAGCAAGACTACTGTTGCGACCATTTGGCAAAGGGGTGGTGCCGCAGATATCTTTACAGCAGCACTCTACATCATCTAATTCGATTCTGAGATCGATACCATCCAGTTCGGTAAACCGGGTGGGACATCGTCGGACAAAGTCCTTCGGTGATTCAAAGTCGCCAGCTGTGGATGACATCTCGCCCAGAAGGTCAATCAGAATACGATTATACAATGAGGAGACCCTGCAGAAAAGTAAAGCGTCCTCCGTGAAATCACCCACATCGCCATCACCTAGTCTTCGACTCACCAAATACCCTCGCACTGCTGGCCCACCGGTTCCTCTACTTTCCCGTAAGCCGTCCCCCAAAACCTTGATACTGGATCTTGACGAGACCTTGATACACTCCCTGGCTCGGGGTGGGCGGATGTCGTCTGGCCATATGGTAGAGGTGAAGCTGGACCGGCAACATGCAGTTTTGTATTATGTACACAAACGACCATATTGTGACGAGTTTTTACGAAAGGTAATCTCCAGTTTGTGGTATTTTGCTTGAAAAGCTCGTCGGCTAATTGTGGAGAATTACAAGGTCGCCAAATGGTACAATCTTGTTGTATTTACAGCGTCAGTGCAAGAATATGCAGATCCTGTCATAGATTGGTTAGAGCAAGACCGGAAGTATTTCAAAGGCCGCTATTACCGTCAGCACTGCACAAATAGAAACGGGGCGTATATCAAAGACCTTGCCACTGTAGAACCAGACCTTTCGAAGGTTATGATCATCGATAATTCTCCAATGAGTTATATCTTTCATGAGGGTAAGTATCCATACTGGATCTGGTTCCAGTATTGGGTTAGCTTACGAACAGGCATAGATAACGCAATACCTATTGAGGGATGGATAAATGACCCTACCGATATCGACCTCTTGCATCTGATTCCTGTGCTTCAGGCGCTGCAATATGTCGCCGATGTACGGGCTCTTCTTGCACTTAGAATGGGCGAATCTAGTGGTTAATATTGGGCAATTACGAGGGTGAGTGGAGTTTGGGTTTTCATTGCATATCTTGCATTCAGTGGTATTATAGTCAGGAGTTCTGGGAGATGGTTGATTATTTTATATTTACTTTTAAGTTCTTTCTCCTTCTCTCCTCTTGTCATGCTCTGCCGCTACTTTTTACCCTTTGAATATTGTAGTAATTTATCTTAAATCACATTCTCGCTACTATTGGGTATCTGTTGCTGAGCTTTGAATGAAAAGGGGTGGAAAGTGCTGGTGGGCCAGTTTTAGATATTATGGTGTTGGTATACAAGGAGTCGACTCTTTCGCATGTGATGGCAGCTATTTGTTCTGGTGTTGTACGGCGTGACCCCTTCACTTTGAAGACTAGATCATCTCAGCTCACTCGTCCCATCAAGATGTATCACTCGCCCGAAAGCTGTCAATTTTTCGGCCATTCCTCTACAAGCAATATTCGACTTGTTTACATTGTTCTAGCTTGGTCTTCAAAAGACCTTCTACGTTGGACAGTTAGCATTGGTGGGGGCTAAGGAGTCTCGTCCCGGTTACCTCCGGGCGAGTGGGGTTGTACTGCCGCCCAAAGGTGATGGGTTATAGCGTTCCAAACGGGGGCTTTCGTATCAAAAAACCGATATAAAATGATAGTGGTTATGGGCGAGTGGTAGCTAGTGGACGCTGGTGAGGAAAGGAAGGAGGGCGAATCTGCGATGTGCGAACCGGTTTGCCAACTGGCTACCATCAACCTGGTGGCAAGGTGCACTTTACCGTCTTGCTGTCCGAGGGCGACCGGAGGCGTGGAAGAGGGAGTAGGTGCCGGGACGAAGAGGGGGGGAAGCGGTGTGGACTAGAGCTAAAATCATAGAGACATGGCTGCAAGAGAGACCGAAGTTTGAAAATATATCGCATTTAACGCACCACGTCGTTCGACTAACTACATGACCGTAGCTCTGGATTAGCAAACTAACTCCAAGAACTCTCTCGCCATTCTGTGTTCTAAATGGCTTGATCTCATGTGGCGTATGATACTCATCTGTCGGTACAGGAATGTGTATGCTAGCGGTTTTCCATCAAATGCCACGTACATCGACCTCACATCTGTTCTCGTAAACCAGACTCTCCAAGTTCACTTCGCCGAGCGAGGCGAATAAGTCTGGGTACGAGAGCACCTCACATCGTGGTTCCTCCACATTTGTCGTTTCCAAACGTTTTGGGCGCAAGAGTTCGGTTTCTAAACTAGGCCGTCTTTTGCCCAGTCACAGGATGCGAAAGTTTAGCGCGAGTGCTACATGGTGAAGTTATCAGGAACAGACGCAGAGCCTTTCTGCCACAGGCAAAATCGGGCATTGCGTTCAATATCACGTATCTTGGCCGATATGTTGCGTGTGTTATAATACTAAAGCGGTGATCCATTTCTAGCTACCGACGTGCTAGTCTATCGTGTCAGCGACGAGGCACGTACCACCCTCCAAAATGTGATCTCCGCAGAGCCGCACCTTATATACACGACACATTTGTCTGCGGGGGCTTCAATGTGAGCTCAGTCGTGGTCTTGAGTAGTAGAAGTATAATATAATTCGGTAGTGGAGTACTTGCATAAGTAATGAAGTAAATGTGTTATTTTATTAAGCTTTTATTAAATATGTACTCACTTGTATTCAAAGTAGTGATTTCATATTTACTTTATCAGAAAAAATGTAATATAGTCTCCGGGAGCATCTGAGAGTAGTTGGAACTTAGTCCTACAATGGCCAAATTTTGGAGCTAATTGGGCAGTTCAAGTAGCCTTTAGTATTACTTGGAATTATAGTATAAAGATCAATACTACTTGAGATAACTTTAGACAATTATAAACAGTATGTATAGCTGTGATTGTACATGAGAGCAAGTAAGACAATATGGAGAAGTAAGTGGTAAGAAATTCAATGCAGATCTATTTATTATATTACTAACTACCATTATAGGCAAACAGTCTCAGTAAAGCTAAAATCAGTTTTGAGTATTTCAGCTTTACAAGTTCTATTGCTATCAACAAATTGTAATAATTTGTAGACTTTCTATTCCACAGACAAGAAATATTTCTTCTGCTACATAAGCTTGATGAGGAAATTTAACACTTTTCACCCACTGCTTGTGGTTATTTTACAGTAACTATTTAATTTGTAATAATTAATTTAAAATACAGATTAGAGTTTTTTTACCTTTCAGTATACTGCCGAATATGGTATACAAGTTTCACAAATTTCCTCTACAAATTTGTGTAGGTATAATGGATTTTGGAATGATAATACTTTAGAAAGTATTAACAGATTAGGTTTCTAGTTGTGGAAATTTTATTAATACAAACTTATTTCTATTGAACATACTACATAACTTTTCTGTATTTAAAAAATGCAAATCACAATATCTACTTTATTGAAAATACCCAAGTCGGTGCAGTTTTTGAAAAGTAATTAAACAATATATCTGATTCCTGTCTAATGGATTAGATAGTCACAATAAGATCAAATCTATTGTTGATTATGTTAGGGGTTCTCTCCGAATAGTGATAATGATACATGTTAAGTGATCGGAGGCAAACATATCATGTGATATGCATAACACCTTTGCCAGATACTTCAAGTTGGTCAGTAGTATGCACTTTAGCGAGAGTTCATGCTAGTTGCGAGAAGAGTGCACACAGCTGCGGCTGGCAGAGAAGTTCTTCCAACTACCAAGCCTTACTGGGATGATTCAGTCATCAGCAGTGCTAGTAGTTTCTATCTTCATTCATCTTCCGGACACTAGCAGGACATGCATGGTTATCATGCACGGCAGTTGATAAGTCAAAATGCGTATAAGCGAACTCTTCACCCCTACCTTTAACGGGATAGGACTTGGTGGAGCACATTCTGGTCGGAGAGCAGTCTCGACCTAGGTATGACATAACTGAGGGAATAATGATGTTGGTACCGGTCTAGAGCAAACACTATTCATTGGTTTGGGTAGTATGGATCGCAATGTAAACTTGTATCGGATACGAGCTTACGAGTCTAAATTCTATGTCGGCATAGTATCGGTTGGTCGCCGATTGAATCTATGACACAATTAAATAACTCATTCGCACGATGGATTTAAAAAGCGGCAAGCATTACCATTGTTGATTGGTAGATGTCAAACTACTGGCTTACACATTTGCAAGATGTCCAAGTTCAAGTCTGTCTGATGCGTTGGCTGACATGATATTGTGTGATGGATGGCCTGATTCTTATCAGGAGCGTAACGCTTTGAAACCAAATTGCATGAACACAATAACCTATGGGATGCTTGGCATGTTATCACCGGGTGCATTAATGGTGTGGCCGCGATAATGGTATCCTGAGTGTCGTAATCATAGCAACTAGGTGTGGAGACACAAGACCTGGGACGTTGGCTATAAAGAGACAGCATTGCTGCGGCAATGAGAGGAGGAAGCAACAGCAGCAATCTACAGTCAACACAGAAACACTGAAGAAAATCTTAAAATATTATTAAGAATTCTATCTATACAAACTTTACAATTACTTCCCTCATATATCTTTGTAACTGGGCAACCTATGCCTGGACATCGTCTGACACAATCCGAGTACGCACTGCAACAGACTGTCGAGTGTTTCGGCAATCTGCTCTTGTGGTTGGAAGAGCTCCATTTAACCCACACCTACTGTGTGGTTTTCATTTCTGCGAACTTCAGAATATCGGGTACCTGGAGTTGAGATATCTCAATACAGGCGCATTACCATTCGAGGAATTTTCCGAGGAGTTGTTGTTTGACGGGGAGGTTTGATCTTCATTTATCTTGGAGACGGACATTGGAGAAGGTTCGACACAGTTTCTCTTGAAGCAAGGTCAAGAGGTAGAGTCTTAGGATAAGATGAGGAGAGAAAGAGTTTCTTAAATACGCGGCTGTACTTATTTCAATAAATATTGTATTGATTATTGGGATTAAGAACCCCCATAACAGATTAAGATTTTTTGAATACCTCTATGAATTCAAATATAATCCAAATAAATTTCTTCCCAGTTTCATTGGAGTGAAAGTAGCATGGTTATATTTTAATCGTTGTAATAATCATAATAATAATTAATTTTTTCCAGTTAAATCTTTTCTCCAATAGTAGCACCATACAATATCACACTTCAAGTCAGGATTTAACCTACTATTGTCATTCAATCCTTACTGAATTGAGTATTGCCATCAAGAATACTCATGTTAATGGTCACAATTTTGATTTTATGATAAGTAAATACAATTATTATAATGATATCTACAATTGTTACAATGGCATTTTCTGTAAAGTACCAATTGCATTATTTTTACGGACTAAGTACTATACAAATTGCAAAGTAAATATAAGCATATTAATGTTAGACAAATAACATTAGTCAATGATATTGAAAAACCAAAAAGACATATCGGGAAGTATTAACTAATGTTATAAAAAGTGCAAAATGTTAATAAATTACACTTTATAGATACATACCCATTTATTGCATAGAGTAAGTATTTTGTAGACCTCTATGTGATGTACAGTCAATAGTTATCAATAATAATTTGTAGAGATGAGTATATCAGTCTATGGATCTATTTAAAAGTTGTAGCTGGCAATGGACCTTTATCTGCCTTTACTGTCTGTATCCTTGACTGTTATACTGGAACAATATGTACAATGACTGTAAGTTTGTAGTGCAGCATGGTGGCACTCGAAAGTTTGCTTTGTGAGAGGTGCCAATGAAACTTTATCTCATGAGAAAGCAGCTTTTGAGATAGTAGCATGTGGAAGAAGTTGAGTATTCACAGTTCAGTTCTTGGCAGATGGAATACTCTGAGTTTGTAGAGGCTTTGGCTAATGGAACGTATGAAGTCTGTAGATGCTTTGATAGTGACAGTGTTGTAGCTAAGGTACTTGTCTAAGTGCTTCTAGTCCTATAATTACAATCACCAACACTATCACCATAGCCCTTATCATCATCACCAACACTTTTACCATTGGAATTATCACTATCAGCCCAATACTACATGAGCATAAATATACCTATAATTGATGGAAACAAGATAGCGGATTCTGCTTTAAAATCTTAGTCAGTAATCTACTCTCCCCAAAATCCAATTGTCTACATTTCTTTCAGAATCCAAAACTGTAATTGTCAATACCATAACTGAAATTCGTGGTGAGATTTCATTGTGGGGACTGAATTCCACAGAAGAATAAGACTTAGATATTAAGTAATGTCATGATTCTGGCTGCCATACATTATCTGCCATCCACCACCCACCACCTACTATATGTATCATGCCATCTGCCTTATACTTTACAGTGCTTGGCACCATAAAGTCTTTAAGTCTCAGGAAGGAGTATACAGGAATGTATATTAGTGTATATGCTCATGTGGGATTGGAAATATCTTGTCACCTGAGTATATTGTGTTGTATAGAGTCTATTAGGCCAGAAGTATACCATCAAGTGCAATTGGGAGTGATCTTGTACAGTGCTTAGGAGAATAGTAGAGTGCAACTTAGCTGTTGACTCAGGAGCATTCACTGTAGCGGATTGGACATATAGTTGGATGTGTACTTGGGAGTGTCTTGAGAGTTCACTTGGGAACATATAGTCAAGTAGGCTCAAAGCATGCCATCAAGTGTACATGGAAGTGTACAAGAGAACAGAGTTGGAAGTATACTTCACAGTGCATTTGGAGGTCTACTTTATCAGCAAACTGTATTTTAGTCTCTGGAAACATCCAGGAGTGTCTGAGAGGATGTGGAGTGTAAACCTGGATGCGTCAATTTCGGGAGAGTATCAGACCCTAGGAGGGCATTCCGGTCGGCCTTCAGAGTAACTGGGATCTCTCATGACTAGTACAGGAGTACCATGGAAGTGATTGTGATAAGATTGAGAACACCTCGGAGCACCGGAGAGAACTTTGGGTGCATCTGGGAGCACCTAGGAGTCCTGGCGACAAGTCTGGGAGCGCTGGCGACAAGTCTGAAAGCGCCGACGACAAGTCTGGAAGCGCCGACGACAAGTCTGGAAGTGCCGACGACAAGTCTGGAAGCGCCGACAACAAGTCTAGAAGCGCCGATGACAAGTCTGGGAGTGCCGATGAGAAGTCTGGGAGCGTTGACGACAAGCCTGAGAGCACCTGACAGCACCTCAAATCACTGTAGAGCAGTCTGGGAAAAACGACATCTCCTTTGGGAATGTTGCTGGTGCGCCTGGAAATCATAGCTACTACTTATTGTTCAATGATTTTTAAAACTCATGCATTCAGTTTGTATTCTCATGTATCTATCTATATAGCTACCCATCCACACAAAGTATATCTGAACTGGCTGCAGGCGGTGCTTGAGAGCAATTCGAGGTGCGCCTGATAATGACCATCGAGTGAACTCAGAGATACACTCCGAGGACATGATCGAGCGAGTTTGGAGATGTACTTGGAGGCGGTAATCGAGCGTATTTGAAGATACACTTGGAGGCCCTGATCGAGTGAACTTAGAGATGCACTCTGAGATCGTGATTGAGCGAGTTTGGAGATGCACTTGGAGGCCATGATCGTGCAAACTTGCAGGCAGTAATGGAGCGAGTTTGGAGATACACTTGGAGGCCGTGACTGAGCGAACTTGCAGGTCGTAATCAAGTGAGTTTGGAGATGCACTTGGGGGCGGTGATTGAGCATGATTGGAGATACACTTGGAGGCCGTAATCAAGGAAACTTAGAGATGCACTCCGAGATTGTGATCGCGTGTGTATGGAGATGCACTTGGAGGCAATGATCATGTGAACTTGCTGGCCGTAATCAAGCGAGGTTGGAGATACACTGGGAGGCCGTGATTGAGTGAGTTTGGGGATGCACTTGGAGGCCATGATCGTGTGAATTTGGAGGCCACAATCGAGCAAGTTTGGAGATACACTTGGAGGCCGTGACTGAGCGAACTTACAGGCCGTAATCGAGCGAGCTTGGAGATGCACTTGGAGGCGGTAATCGAGCGTAATTGGAGTTACACTTGGAGCCCGTGATGGAGAAAACTTAGAGATGCACTGCGGGATTGTGATCGCGTGAGTATGGAGATGAACCTGGAGGCAATGATCGTGCGAACTTGCAGGCCATAATCAAGCGAGGTTGGAGATACACTTGGAGGCTGTGATCAAGTGAGTTTGGAAATGCAGTTGGTGGCCATGATTGTGCGAACTTGGAGGCCGCAATTGAGCAAGTTCGGTGATACACTTTGGATGCCGTGATTGAGTGAGATTAGACGAGTACTTGGAGGCTGTTGATGGACGGCGCGCTGGGCGCTGAGACTCTATTCATCAATTAGTTGACTCGCAAACATCGGAATGTGACAAGGTGACTTTACCTTTGAGCTTCCATGGTGAGCTGGCTGATGGCGGTCGATTGTGTAGGGAGGTACGCCGGAAGCTGAAGCTATATTCAGGGGTCTATTTGTAATCATGAAAATGAAGGGAAGACAAACAATCCTGGGTGGATGCTGTATTCGGTGTATGCTATACTCGGTGTATGCTGTACTCGGTGTATGCTATACTCAGTGAATGCTGTACTCGGTATATGCTGTACTCGGTGTCAACTCATGATTATGGCATGGAGAGACAGAGAGGGATGACTGAACGTTCTGTTCTGTGAAGATGATATTGTTGTGGATGGGAAAGAGATAGATGGGGGATGAAGATGAGAACTATTTGGAGGATACAAGCGGATATGAGAAATCAGGGGTACAACTTGCCTGATTGGGTTGGGAAGACCTCATATCAGTGAATTACACTGCGGATTGGGACTTGTACCTGCCATATCAGGCATGGTAAATTGACTCATACCCGAAATTCTGTAAGTCCCAGTTTCTCAGGATCATTTGCCCCAGGTCTTCTCATCTCTCTCCTTCTTGTCCTCAACTCTACCATCACCTAAGAACTGGAAGTTAAATCATCCCTCTCTATCTCTCCATGCCATAATCAAGAGTTAACACCGAGTACAGCATACACCGAGTACAGCATACACCGAGTACAGCATACACCGCGTACTGCATCATTCTAAGATTGACTGTCTCTCGCCCCCAGTCGGTTTCAGCTCTCAGCGAATCTTGTTGTACTGAATTCTCTACATTTCCACAATTACGAGTTAACCAATGAATAGATTCTCAGCTTCCATTGCACATGCCTCCAGATCTACCGCCTCCAGATTCACAGCCTCCAGATTGACTGCCTCCAGATTGACAGCCTTCAGATCAATCACCTCCAGATCAACTGCCTCCAAGTACTCCTCCAATCCTGATCGATCATGACATCCAAGTGTATCCCCCAATACGGTCAATTACAGCTTCCAAATGTCTCTACGAGTTTGCTCGATCTCGGCCTCCCAGTTCATCTCCAAACTCGCTCGATCACGGCCTCCAAGTGTATCTGTTCGTTCACTCGAGCTCTCGGTCTCCTAGTGCATCTCCAAACTCGCTTGATCTCTCGGTCTCCAAGTTCATCTCCAAACTGGCTTGATCACGGCCTCCAAGTACATCTTGAAGGAGCGACGGCGGTTGTATGGAGATACAGGGGTAACGGAGGTGGACTGAGTAACAGGGAGTACATGTTTGGCAAGCCCCAGAGTAGATAGACATTATTTCATTTCCATCTCATCTTATCATACAATGAAATTACACTCTCTATCCTTCCCAACTTACGGTCTCACTCGCTCTGTCCGAGATTTTGTGGAGCCACGCAAGTGCGTCGATCCTCAACACCGAGTAATATCATATCTTCTCACCCAATTTCTATCCTCCTCCAACCGGAACCACTCTTTCTTATCAATTACGTTTGGATGTTGTGAGAGGTGTGGCGGAGTGTTGATGGTGGGCTCTCTCCCTTCTAGCTCTATTGTTTCACCACAATGGCCACCAAGTGGTGCATCTCTCAGTTTTCTCAATGGGCGTGTCCAGGTGATCCTCCGATTCTGCTCGAGTACCATCTGTGGCCAGATTCACCGTCTGTATATATATAGAGACTTAAATAATGCAAGCCATATTATGATGTAGCGAATCGTGTGACTGTAAAAGACAAATATGATAAGACGAAATGCCTTGTGGTTATGTAAGAACCGCTGCTGTGATAATACAATACCAAGTCTCCTGTAGAGCTGCCCAGAAGTCTCAGCTGCTCTCGAAGTATTCCGCAGAGCTGCCCAACAGTCTCAGTGTCTCTCGATGTCCTCTGCACATCTGCGCATAGGTCTCAGGATCTCCACAATTTGACTATTCTATATGTCAAATCTCGGAGCATCCTGAATGCACCTTCATAACTGCTGGTGCTTTCAGGAGCACCTGAGAATGCTCCTGGAGAGTCTGAGAGCACTTTGCTTAGCTCCAGGAGGGTGTGGGAGCATCTACAAGTACTTAGAAGCACTGGTGAGGTCGCCCGGAGTGTCTGGGAGGATTGCATGTTGCTTTTGGACCAATTTACATTTTGCTAATGTTGTAAGCATGCTGGGACTTTGAAGCTTCTTGAGAGTTAACTTGGGTAAGTATAGTCAAGTAGGCTAGGAGTGTACCATGGAGTGCAATTGGATGTATATGCAAGAGAATGCTTGGAAATGTACCAGGGAGTATACTTTGAGATATACATGGGAGTGTCGTGAGAGTGAAATTGGGAGTATACAGTAAAGCAGGTCAGGAGCAGTGTGGCACTGAGTGCAATTGGCAGTGAATGTGACACTATACTCTGTAGTGTGCTTGGAAGTATATGCATAGGTGTACTTTGGAGCATACTCAAGAGTATAGTTCATCAGCAAAAGGTATTTCAGTCAGTGGGAGCCTCCAGGTGTGGGGGAAACAAGGTGGAGTATAAATTTATAAGCATAAAATATTGGAGAGTATCAGACCATAGAAGGGTATTCCAGTTGGCTTTTAATGTAACTTCAATGTCCAATAACTTCTTCAGGAGTGGCATGGGAGTGAGTCAGGAAGGTTTTGCAGTATATTAAAAAACCAAAGAGCATTTTGGGAGCATCGTGGACTGTCATCCAATCAATGTGAACATTTCAAAGAAACTTCCAAAAATACCTGAGTTATTAAGGATGATGATTCTGAGGACTGCAGGGGTTATTTGAGACTTTGCAGATGTAGTTGAATAATGGATTACCCTTCTCACTGAATATGACCCATGTATTGTTGTAAATTATCAATGTCTACATTGCACTATACTAGCTAATATCATTTTCAATACTGGATTGTTTGCAATGCTACTTTCAGGAACCAAAGATAAAGGCAACTAAGTTTATAATTAAAAATCAGATATACTGAAAACCATAACCTGACCAAGCAATTGAATGACATTATGTCCTGGTGAGGTCCTATACAAGAGATTAGGGTTGCTATACAGGCACATGATGTGGCTGAGTATGCTGCAATCATAAATTGACTGCTAATGAGGATTAGAATGCTTACTGAGAATCTTTCCATCTACATATTCATCTGCAATTACTCTGACCTGTTTGCAACTGCATCCCTTCAATTACCATCTATTTTCACACTTAGCCACACCTAGGCATACATGCCCTTATAGTATTCTTGGTCTTTTAGTTACCAGATAACTTTCACTTGCAGGATAATAAGTTTTACCCTTATTTTTAGATATGTTGTGATGCAGGCAATCTGTAAAAAACTCTAAGGTATTGACCACTTGAATGCCACCAAAACGGATGAATAGAGTGCAACTTGACAGTGAAAATCAGTATCGGAGTGTAGATGGGATTGGTGTCTTGATTGGTTGTGATACTCTGAGGTTCAGCTGCTGAACTACTGCAGTATGTGTGACTTGAAGAGTGCAATCTAGCAGAGGAATTACAGGAGACTGCGATGATGAATGCTGAATGATTGATGACAATGAGGATCTCCATTCCAATGTTAAGAGTGATCATGGCAATGAGTCTTCGGAAAAAAATTATCCCACTTAGGCTTATAATGAATAGCCTGTGCCACCCAAGATCAATCTGGAGGCGATAGTTGAATAATAGCAAATAATAATCAACATCTCGTTCAAGTGCAATACACAACAACTAGAATGCCATGGATTATTGACCTCGCACTTGAAGAACAAGTGTATGGTAGTACAGCTACAATGTAACTTTGCAGATATGTCAAAATTGGAGATCTATCACCGCTCACTTCAATTGTCCAGCAGGGCTTATACTCACCTCTGTTATAATGAAACTGACAATGTTAGGTATCCCCCAGACTACTTTGGAAGCAAGGTCTGCCATACCGATTGCAATATGCAAAAGATGACTATGATTGATTCAATTATCTGGGGCCAATACTTAAAAAAGGACAACTCAACATGTCTCAATGGCTTCAACCTTTTGGTTAGAGCAATATAGAAAATGTACTGTGATAAGAACCAGAGACTCAATGTGACTAGAAAATAATTGAATGACATTCCACTAGGCGACTACAATGTAGACAAGAATGTACAGACATATGCCAATTAATTATATCAAAATTGAAGGAATCTGACCAGGGTGGAAGTGCAGTTTCAAACAATGCTGTACGGTATGGTCTGGAACAGCTTGAAGGCTGATTTACGACCAAATCGTAAGCTGATTGCAAAAGAGCCTGGCAACTTCCATTCCATTGATGAATATTTTAATCTATTAGCTGATGTTGAAACTGAACTGGAGAAGTACAGCAAGCAGCGGTGACAGAATCCATTGGGTGAGTCATCTCATTGTAGCAGCAAAGAGTATAACATCCCACTATCAATCTCTGAAAGAAAGAAAGAATCTGGAAACCCATTCACACCAGCCATGTCTAACAAGTTATTCAGTAGTAGGACAGATCTACCTTAATTACCATGGGTCAAAAGGGACATGGATACATTGTAATTGTTAGGGGTTTTCCTCTAGCAGTAGTAATGGTATATAATGAATCATTGTAAATACAACTGATGTCCAGTGATAGAGGTTGCATAACACCTATCTACCAAGTGACGTTACATTGGTTAGTCAAGTGATCTCTAGTGGGATTATACCTGAGCTGCATGTTGATAGATTTTGAATAGTCTACAATGGTTATAGCCGATACACTTGTGATGACACAATTATGTTGCCATAACCCGGATGTTAATTTAAGAATTTCAGTAGTGTGTGTAATTATGAACCACACCTACTATATTATATCCAGTGGGTCAACACTCAGTTAAGTTGTGATTGGGCAGAATGACATGTGCAGCAGACATTATGCAATATGTGAGTAAGTGGAGATCTGTGAGGCCAGCTCCATAGAAGTGGGAACACCTCACTGCACCTTCCAATCATTGGAAGGTCGAGATCTAAGTATTCAGAGCTGGGGGGACTTATGATATAGATTGAAGATATCAAGCCTGACACAAACCAGCTTATTAGTTTGAGGTAGTATGCATTGCAACCCCAGAGATGATGTCAGAATCAATGTTGGTGGAGTATCGGTTGGTTACTGAATAAATCTCTGATGCAATTGCTAAATTGCCCAAGTATGGTGAGTTATTAATATTATTGCAATACGCACTGTTACAGTATGTGTCAGCAGATGCTCTGACTACTGAATATATGAAAGCAAGATGTGGAAATTGAAGTTATAAGCTGTCAGTTTGTGTGTTTGATATCCCATTTGAGGATGGCTCTAGTCAGAAGCATAACAGATTAAAACTACCCATATATAAATCCGATAACGTATAGGAATCTGACGGTTATGTGTACAATATTTATAAATAAATCCTCAATGATAAGCGACCAAGCAATCATGGTGTCATAGCAGGCACACTGATAGAGACAATCCTGAAGACTTAACTATAGAGTGCTTACATTGTTCTGGCAATGAATAGAATCATGCTTTAGCAGCAATCCACCGTCAGACATTTCGAGCAAAGAACACCTTAATATAGAGTTAAGAAATCTATTCACTATTACTTGTTTGCATACTACGGTAGGACAATATCACCTGTGAAAATCTCTTGAAGAAAGTGGTCTTGATACATCCAACTTCAAGTTTATTCTTTGCTTTCTTATTGATCCATAGTATCACTGACAGCGTTGGACCACAAGATGGTTGGATTTGGAGACATATATTAATTACCAAGAACACAGAAAAGCTGACTTGGCAGAATTTGTCATTTTCCTGGCAAAACTGTCTGGACTTAAGAATGAAGTCTGTAAATACATCATGACCAGTCTCCCCCAGAACTTGTGTTAGTGGTGGTTCAGGGTTGGAACTGAACTGTTTCCAAATTGGCGGTCCAGGTTGTTAATACACCTGAAGCAGCAATTTGGGTACAGCTTGAGGGAAATCTCCCAACCCATCTGAGATGGGTGGATTGGCAGCACGTTGTCCAGTGGGTCCATCTGTAGATTCATATAATGCTCTGGTTTTTGCCTTTTGACAATAGTATCTTACCAAAATCACGTACTCAACATGCAGTAATTACTTTTTGCATGTTTTGCAGTTTGCAATATCGATTATTTTGGAATCCGTGTTGTTGGTTTTATATTTGGTTATAATTGCCTATTAAGGCAGTCAATCATTCTGTTATGAGTCTAAATATCTGTGTGATGCCTTGATTACCACATCAGTAAAACCAAGAATTGTTGATGCTCTGTTGACACACACTTTCATGATGGCATAATGACAATACCATGGACTGTTTTGCCTGAAAAGGCCACCATTACTTTATGGATGAATTTCTACCATAAAGTGACACCTAGATTACCCAAGTTGCAAGACCAAAAATTGTTGATGCTCAGTTGACGCTTATTTTCAGAATGGGACAGGGAGCGTGTCGCTGTTGTGTTTGCCTTCAAAGGCGGCCAATATTTCAGGTATGGATGTCTACAACCAGTCACCACTTAGAGTACCCCAGATGGAAAGGCAAAAATTGTTGATGCTCCATTGACGCTCAATTTCAGGATGGGGCAGGGAGTGTATTGCTGTTGTTTTTTCCTGTAAAGAGGCCAACACATCATTTATGGATATCTACAACCAGTTGCCACTTAGATTTTCCAGGATGCAAAGCCAACAGTAATTGACACTCAGTTAGCGCTCATTTTCAGCATGGGACAGTGACCATGTTTCACTGATTTGTGCCTATAAAGGCTGCCAATATGTCGGTTATGCATAACAGCGACCAAATCAATTTTCAATTACCATTCTTAGAAGCCCAAAAATTGTTCATGCACTGTTGATGCTCATTATCGGAAGATAGTAATGATGTCATCGATAGTGTTTAAGTCCATAAAGGTGGCCAGTACTGTCATTATAAATAACAATAACCAGATCACTTTCCAATTACCAGACTACAAAGAACTACAATCGTTGATGCTCCATTGATGCTCCGTTGATGCACAATTTGTCACGGGCATATCTGCAATATGTAACCATTGTATTTGGCCTAGGATATCATGAATGGCGTTTTGGCAGCCTTTCTATCGTCTTCATGTACTTTCTCTTTTATCACCACATGGTTCTTTAATAACACATATACATATATCCTTTAAAATATACTTTAAAGTGTCTGCTAATTGTAGATAATAATTGACTCAAAAATCCCATTCCTGTTAATCAATTCTTGTCTCTACTTTCAGGTTTGCCCAATAGGCTGCAGTCATCTGCAAAATGTATGTTAGCTCCATTACCAGCTAGCAGATAGTGTACTAACATGTGGATGATGCTTCATTAGTCAGCACATCTGGAATATAATCATAATTGCACTTGTGATCCTGCATTGGGAAAAAGTCATTTCGCCATGTGTAATTTACCGTAAGCTCTATAACCTCAGGTAGTCTCCTGTAACAGCCATAACAGCGGATAATGGAATTCGGCCCACAGCCATTATACATAATTCGGATAATAAATGCGTAATACATGGTAAGCTTACCTTAGTATTTCTACCTTACCCCTTTACTTTGGTGTACTAACTAAGTACTCTCGGGGTGATAGTGAGAGTCTTTGTGCATGACATGGGGCAATCAAGTATGCTAGATCTGCACTATGGATTGTTTGGCAGAGGCTACTTGTGCAATCGCACTGTCTGGTCAGAACTCACGGTCGGTTGTCAGAGTAGTTGCCGTGATCTCGTCAGAGGCTCTACATGCTGTTGCCCTGGTCTTGTCAGAGCCCATTGTTAGCTGTCAGAGTCCGCACGTATAGTCACCGTGATGTTGTCAGAGGCTTCTTGTGCTATCACCCTGCATAAGCAAAATGTAAATCAGTCCGGAAGCCACACGCAAACCTTCTAGACACTCAGGTAGACCTCACCGGTGCTCCTAAGTAATTCCAGATGCTCCCAGGCCCCCCTGGAGCTAAGCAAAGTGCCCTCAGACTCTGCCAGAGCATTCTCACGTGCCCCTGAAAGCACCTGCAGTTATAGAGGTGCATTCAGGATGCTACGAGATTTGACTTATAGGAGAGTCAAATTTTGATGCAGCTGAGACCTCGGGGCAGGTCTGCAGGAAACTTATTGCTGTATTCTCACAGCAGTTGATCTTAGGGTTCCATAACCACAAGGCATTTCTTGTATGAGATTCATCTTTGTTACAGTCACAAGATTCGCTACATCATAATATGGCATTTATTATCTATCTAAGTCTCTCTCTATATATATATGGCCAAAATGGCAGCAGACGGTACTGGAGCATATTCGCAGGAGCACCTGGAGAGGCTGATTGAGAGAACTTAGAGATGCACTTGGAGGCCATGATCGTGTGAACTGGGAGATGTACTTGGAGGCTGCGATCGAGTGAGTTTGGAGATGCACTTGGAGCCCGAGATTGAGTTGAACTCAGAGATGCACTTGGAGGCTGTAATTGAGTCGGTTTGGAGATGCATTTGGAGGCCGAGATTGAGTAACTCAGAAATGCACTAGGAGGCCGTGATCGAGCGGGTTTGCAGATGCATTTGGAGGCTGAGATCGAGTAGCTCCGAGATGTACTTAGAGGCTGTGATCGTGCGGGTTTGGAGATGCATTTGGAGGCCAAGATCGAGTAACTCAAGAGATGCACTTGGAGGCCGTGATCGAGTGGGTTTGGAGATGCATTTGGAGGCCGAGATCAAGTAACTCAAGAGATGCACTTGGAGGCCGTGATTGAGTGGGTTTGGAGATGCATTTCGAGGCTGAGATCGAGTAACTCAGAGATGCACTTGGAGGCCGTGATCGAGCGGGTTTGGAGATGCATTTGGAGGCCGAGATCGAGTAACTCAGAGATGCAATTGGAGGCCCAGATCAAGTTGAACTCAGAGATGGACTTGGAGGCCGTGATCGAGCGAGTTTGGAGATGCACTTGGAGGCCGAGATCGTGTTACTCAGAGATGCACTTGGAGGTCGTGATCAAGTGAGTTTGGAGATGCACATGGAGGCCATGATCAATCGAGATTGGAGGAGAACTTGGAGGTGGTCGATCTGGAGGCAGTAGATCGGGAGGGAGGTGCGACGGCAGCAGTGACTCTATTCATTGGTTAACTGGTAATCGTGAAAATGTAGAGAGTTGAGTACAATAAGGTCGGCCGAGAGATGGGAGACTGGCTGGGAGCGGGAGACAGTCGGTCATGGGATGATGCAGTACTCGGAGTATGCTGTACTCGGTGGATGCTGTACTCGGTGTATGCTGTACTCGGTGTATGCTGTACTCGGTGTATGCTGTACTCGGTGTATGCTGTACTCGGTGTACGCTGTTCTGAGTATATGCTATACTCGGTGGATACTGTACTCGGTGTTAACTCATGATCATTGCATGGAGAGATAGATAGGGATAACTTAACTTCGGGTTCTTAGCTGATGGTAGAGAAAGAGAGAGATGAGAGGAGATGGGGGAAATTATCATGAGAAACTGGGACTTAAGAGAATTTCATGTGCGAGTCAATTGACCATTCCTGGTACGGCAGGTACTACTCCCGATCCGGCAGGTAAAAACACTTATACGAGGTCTTCTAAACCCAATCAGGCAAGCCGCACCCGTGACTTCTCATATCTGCTTGTATCCTCCATATTCGTTCCCATCTTCATCCCCCATCTCTCTTTCTCTACCAACATCGCAGAACACAAAGTTAAGTCATCCCTCTCGATCTCTCCATGCCATGATCATGAGTTAACACTGAGTACAGAATACACCGAGTACAGCATACACCGAGTACAGCATGCACTCAAGATTGTCTGTCATCCCTTCATTTTCACGATCACGAGTTGACCCCTGAATGTAGCTTAAGCTTCCAGTGGGCCTCCCTACAAGCTCGACCGCCACCAGCCAGCTCTCCATGAGAGCTCAAAAGTAAAGTAACCTCATCACATTCCCACGGTTGTGAGTTAACTAACTAACTGATGGACAGAGTTTCAGCACCTGGCGCGCCTCCTATCGACCGTCTCCAAGCACTCCATTCTCGGTTGATCATGGCCTCCACGTGCATCTCTGAGTTACACGATCGCGGCCTCCAAATGCATCTCCGAACCCGCTCGATTACGGCCTCCAAGTGCATCTCCAAACTGGTTCGATTAAAGCCTCCAAGTGCATATCTGAGTTCACTAGATCATGGCCTCCCAGTGCATCTCTAAACTCGCTCGATCACGGCCTCCAAGTGCATCTTTGAGTCACATGATCTCGGCCTCCAAGTGGATCTCCACACTCGCACAATCATGGCCTCCAAGTGCATCTCTAAACTTGTCCGATTACAGCGTCCAAGTACATCTCTGAGTTCACCCGATCATGGCCTCCCAGTGCATCTCCAAACTCGCTCGATCATGGCCTCGAAGTCCATCTCTAAATTCACACATTTACTGCCTTCAAGTGTATCTCTGAGTTCACTTGATCGTCATTTCCAGGCGCACCTTGAATTGCTCTCAAGAACCACCTGCAGCCAGTCCAAATATACCGTGTGTAGATCGGTAGCTATATAGATACATAGATTCATAGATCAGTATACAAACTGAATACAGTAGCTATGATTTCCAGGCGCACCAGCAGCGTTCCCAAAAAAGATGTTGTGTTTCCCAGACTGCTCTACTGTGATGCGAGGTGCGTCCAGACATGTCGCCGCCGCTCCCAGGTTTGTTACCGGCGCTCCCAGGTGCTCCCAGGCTTGTTGTCGGCGTTCCCAGTTACTCTGAAGGCTGGTAGGAATGCCCTACTAGGGTATGATACTCTCCTGAAATTGATGCATCTAAGTTTACACTCCACATCCTCTCAGACACTCCTGGAGGCCTCCAGTGAGTAAAATACATTTTGCTGATGTGGTCTTGTCAGAGCCCACCGTCAGTTGTTAGAGTCCACACGAATAGTCACTGTGATCTTGTCAGAGGTTCCTCATGCTATCGCCCTGGTCTTGTCAGAGCCCACCGTCAGTTGTCAGAGTCCGCACATATAGTCGCTGTGATTAGGTCAGAGGCTTCTCATGCTATCGGGCAGATTGCGTCAGAGCCCACTGTCAGCTGTCAGAGTCCACACGTATACTAGCCGTGATCTTTGGCAGGACTCACAGTCAATTATGAGTAGGTAGACATGTGTTTCGCCGATTGCCATTCTAATCGTGATTTTAGAACCATTTACGCATGGAATGAAATTAGTCAGTTTTCCATCAATTGTTTTCCAATAATAAGCCATTAAACTAATATATACTATATACATGAGCAGCTACATGTCCTCATCGTCGATTACTGTCTCCGGATCTCACCATGTGGCAGCAGGTGCTTTCCCATCTTGACCATTGATTTTGTCGATCCTGTCCATATGTATAGCCAAGATCACTTTTTGTATCTCTGGTGGGATACTTTCCCATTGTTCGAATAGATCACTATATGTACCTACTAAAATGTCAGATAGATGTGTCCAAAACGGTGTTCTGCATACTCTGGTATGTATCCACTTCACATACCACACGGAGGAAACTGCCACCAGCCCAGTTGTCCAAGGAATGTTTTACTGCGGTTGTAGCAAGTAAGAAACACTCTGCTGTGACTGCATCGGTGAAGTGGGACGTATATGGTCATCGTGTAAAATTATTCTTGGAGTTCTCGAAGAAGGTTTTTGCCATCACGCCCATAGCGAACCATGCAGAAACATGTTTTTCAGTATCTAAGTTGATTTCCAGGATATTGATAGAATCAATGGTGTTCAGTTATACTTCACTCTCACAGTCTGAATGATGATACCGGTATGTGTAAGGAGAAATTAGCCTTGTTACTAGCTTTTGGCAGTTATCATTCGAAGGGGTCTGAAAGCTAGTGGCATATTGATCAAGGGCAACTTCACGAGCCTGTTCAGCGAAGAGTGCTTGGGCACCTGATTGGCGATCTGCAAGCTTGGTTGTCAGTGCTACTGAACAGGGCTTGAAACATGCAAATACTTATCGTGTGGATAGCTGCTTTTGAGACATCAAACTCCTTGATTGCCATACTCAGAATTTCGTGCACTTCCTTGTAGCTTTCCTCGGACAGTTTGTCGACATCGACTGGGTAGGGGTCCTGGCTAAGAATTCTGCAAAAGAATAGATCTCGGGTAATGTCCCACCAATTGTTTGGCACCCCAATGCCACCCACCTTACGCTTTTGCCGGCGGCCAGTATCGATGGGGGACTTATTCCGCTTTTGCATCTAGGTGTTGCCTAAGTCAGAGAGATTGCACAAAGTCAAAGCCCATAAGGAAATGTTGCTCTTACCTGCTGAGCATAGTGCTCCTGGGTCCCTGGAGGAGTGTCACAGAGTGATTGCAATGACTATGTATTGTCAGCTAGAGAGTTTAATGTTGGATGCGGGTGTGGTTATTACCCCCCCAGGTTACCAGGAGAAAGAGTGATCGATTGTACCTAGGTATTGTCAGCCAATGCGGTGGTGGATATTTCAGCATCTACTTGCCTGCCTCTGGTTGTTGGACAATCTAGGTGTTCGCAACTAGAAATAGTCAGTTGACAGCAGGGATGGTCATTTCTGCTCCTACTAACCTGTTGCTGGCTGCTGGAAGGACTAGGTGTTCGCATCTAGAAATTGTCAGTCAGACACAAATGTCCAGCTGGATGCATCATTACCCCTCCTTGGTTATTCAACTTGGAAGAATGACAACAGTTATTTAATACGCAGGTTCTTCGAGGTGGGGATCGCGGTTCATCGTCATCGCCATCGCAATCACTCATCTGCTGGCCTTCTGATCTCTCGTTACCACCATTATTGCCCCTGGATTCGTGCCGTTGTTGGCAATTTTCATCAGAGTGAGTCCCACGGCAACTGGTGCCGGAGTTTTGATGATCATTGTGGCTGCTGCTGCCCTGGGGCCTGCCACTGGGATTTTGATCAGTGCAGCCACTGCTGCCAGATCTGGTTCCGTTTGCCATTCTGTGTGTTGTATGTTGCTGTGCAGGTTCGCGTTGCGTGTATCGGCTTTGCATGTATACGCAATCCACAGCTCATCACCGTTTATTATATAGTGCATTTCTATCTCCCATCACCTAAAAACAACCTTGTCAGAGTTGAAAATAGACCGAATAATATTGGTTCCCGTGTCAGAGTTATGGTCCATGTGAAAGTCGAAGTTATGCTGTAAACATGTCAGAATCAAGTTCATTGTCAGATTTGAGATTATACTGTATACGTTGGGTCTTCCGTGTCAGAGTTGAAGTAATTACTGTATAGGCGAGGTTGCTTCTGGTGTCAGAGTGGGGTAGTTGTCAGTTAAGGTGATTGTCAGAGTTAGGGTGATTGTCAGAGTTAGGGTGATTGTCAGAGTTAGGGTGATTGTCAGAGTTAGGGTGATTGTCAGAGCTAGGGTGATTGTCAGAGTCAAAGTTATACCTTATACGTTGGGTCTCCCAAGTCAAAGTTGAAGTAATGCCGTATGATAGGTGGGGTTGCTTCCCATATCAGAGTAGGGTGGTTGTCAGAGTTATGGAAATTGACGGAGTTAAGGTATTTCTCAGAGTCGAAGTTATACCGTCTAAGTTGGATTCTCCTGAGTCAAAGTTGAAGCAATGCCATATTATAGGTGACGGTGCTTCCCATATAAGAGTAGGGTGGTTGTCAGAGTTAGGGATATTGTCAGAGTTGAAGTTATACCATATATGTTGGCTCTTCCGAGTCAAAGTTGAAGTGATGCCGTATTATAGATGGGGTTGTGTTACGGGGGTGTTTAGATCCCAATAACTAATACAATATTTATTGAATCTAAGTACAGCCACCTATCTAATCTCTTTCTTTCCTCGTCTTGTTCAAAGACTCCACCTCTTGCCCGTCTCGCATGAGCAATCTGCTCGTTTAGCTCTAACTCTAGAGCTGCGTCCTCAATCCTGACTAAATCGAAACGGTGCCAATTACCGTCTCCCATATAGACGTAAATCAGATTTCCCCGTCGTGCAACCACTCCTCGGAAAATTCCTCGAAGGGTAAAGCGCCCGTGTTGAGATACCTCAACACCAGGTAGTTGATACTCTCGAGTTCGCAGAAACGAAAAACCACAGCGTACGTGTGGGTTAAATGGCGCTCGGCCAACGCAAAACGCAAATTGCCGAAACTCTCGACTATCCGTTGTAGTGCGTATTCGGCTGGTGTGTAATGATGTCCAGGCATATAGGACCCAGTCTCGTGTGTGAATAAGGGAGGTAATTTTGAATAGATAGAATTCTTAATAATATTTTTAGATCGTCTTCGGTGTTCTCTGAAAGATAATCTGTTCGCTGCTGTCCTTCAATTCCTTCGACTGACGCTGGCTCTTTATAGCCCTCAATCTTCTCATAGGTGTGACAGTGTTATCTCGGCCACGCTCTACTAGTGCCCCGGTGATAACTTATCTCAACACCCTCAGGCAATTGTGCCGCATGCAATGTGGTTTGAAAGCATTACGCTCCTGATAACAATCAGGCCATCCATTGCGTCATATCAGCTTATCCTTTCCTAGCTCAGACATCTTCTGCAATCGTACGAGTCGGTAGTTGGAACATCCACCAAACATAATGGTGATGCTTATCGCCTCGTAAATCCCTCATGCAGTTGAGTTATTTACTTGCGTCATAGATTTAATCGACGACCAATCGATACTATGCCAATGTAGATCACTGATGCGTAAGCTCGTATCCGATATGAGGTTACATTGCGATCCAGACCACTCGAGCCAACGAGTGGTGCTCGCTCTAGGCCAAACGCCTACGTCATTAATCCCTCAGTTACATCATGCTAAGGTCGAGACTTCTCTCTAGACCGGAAGGTGCCGCTCCTAATCCTATCCCGTTACGGGTAGGGGAGAAGAGTCCTCTTGATCACGTTTGACTATCAACTGCCATGCGTGTTTTTACTACGCATGTCCCGCAGAGTATCCAGGTGTGAACGAAGCTCCCACGCTTCGCGCGACCAACAAGAACTCCCGCTAAAGAGCTTGCTGCTGACCACTTGAATAGTACATGCATAGGTGTTTTGCATATCCCAGATATGTATGCATCTTGTAACTTTAAAATCAAGTATCATTATCGCTGCTAAGAGACAACCCCTAACAGGTTGCTTCCCGTATCAGAGTAGGGTGGTTGTCAGAGTTAGGGAAATTGTCAGAGTTAAGGTAATTGTCAGAGTTAAGGTAATTGTCAGAGTTAAGGTAATTGTCAGAGTTAAGGTAATTGTCAGAGTTATACCATATACATTGGATCTCTCATGTCAGAGTCAAAGTTATACTGGACTTTCCCATGTTCCGAGTAAGTTTTATAGATTCCATAAGTTAGAATAGATATTATACCACTTTGTTAAGTTTCAGTAATCTGTCAATCTTCCTGACTATATTCTTGCCCACAAACCCCTCCATTGGGCCACACTATGAAACCCTTCTCCCGCAAACACTCTGGGATCTCGCTCTGTGGATCCCACAACACAGGTGGATCTCGATACCGCACAGTATGGCCTTCACTGCTATGGAAGTCAAAGGGGCAGAAACAGTCGCGAATGGTGTGGTCTCGCAAGTCCAGCGAGATCTCTCCACAGGTGCTCCATGTGCAATGGCTGCTGACCCGACCTGAGGGTGAACAAAATAAAGGCCTTATAATTCGAATATTGCATTGCATGTAGTATAGCATCATGAAACTGCACATGGTTGGAGGTCAATGGGATTTGCGGTGCAGCTCTCCAATGTACGGGAGTAGGTACCTAAGAACTTTCAGGAGGTAACTTACCCAGTTAGGTGTTGGACGACGCATAAGCCTACAGGTAGTAGTTCATGTTGGTTAGTGGTTAGGCCTCCATATCCCTACAAAGGCAGCTGAGAAAGGTTTGGTTGGACCCTGCGGGCTGCTCTTATCGCATATCCAGTTCGTGACCACTAGTGTTCCCAGATCTAAAGTCGAGTAAGTAGTTAGTGTCGGCCATACGAAATTGGCACTGTGCTTGTTAGAAGAGTAGGATGTGCTTGTCAGAGCAACCTGTCAGAACAACCTGTCAGAGCAACCTTGTCAGAGCGACCTTGTCAGAGCGACCTTGTCAGAGCGATCTTGTCAGAGCGACCTTGTCAGAGCGACCTTGTCAGAGCGACCTTGTCAGAGCGACCTTGTCAGAGCGACCTTGTCAGAGCGACCTTGTCAGAGCGACCTTGTCAGAGCGACCTTGTCAGAGCGACC